>ENA-ORBV01000192-ORBV01000192.1-microbial-mat-metagenome-genome-assembly--contig:-NODE-192-length-133987-cov-17.298544_pt1 | contig 133987 bp, 122 predicted proteins | sample MGYA00237777_ERZ505514 | MGnify/ENA primary metagenome ERZ505514 (study PRJEB26160, sample SAMN06269048) | microbial mat metagenome | isolation source: Oligotrophic lake microbial mat | place...
CATCGCGTACCTGGGGGGTGTTGATCGCTGCGGTGAATTCTTTGTTCAGGCGTTCAACGATGGCGCGCGGGGTTTGCGCCGGTGCGAATACCGCCAGCCATAGCGTGACCTCGAAATTTTTGACACCGGACTCCTGCACCGTAGGCACGTCGGGCAGGGCCGGCGCGCGTTTGGCGCTGGTCACCGCCAGTGCGCGCAATTTTCCCGAGCGCACATGCGGCAGCACCGGTGCCATGGTGCCGAACTGCAGTTCGATGCGGCCGGCAATGGTGTCAACCACCGACTGCGCTGAACTCTTGTAGGCGATCGGCGTCATTTTGATGCCAGTCAGATTCGACAGCAGTTCGCCGCCGAGGCGCGCCATGCTCGCGTCGCCTACAGTGGTGTAGCGAATGCCGCCCGGTTTTGCGCGCGCCAGTACAATCAGTTCCTGCAGGGTGTTGGCGGCGACGCCTGGATGCACCGCGAGAATGTACGGCAGGTGGCCGATCAGCGTGATTGGCACAAAATCGCGTTGCGGGTCATAACTCAGATGCGGATTCAGCGCCTTCGCCAGTGCATGCGTGCTGGTGGTGCCGCCGGTCAGTGTGTAACCATCGGGCGCTGCACGGGCACCCACCTCCACACCGATCGAGCCGCTGGCGCCGGCACGGTTGTCGATGACGATGGCCTGGCCCAGGGTCTCGGTGACCCGCGGTGTGATGACCCGTACGGCAGCATCGACGGAACTGCCGGCAGGGAAGGGTGCGACCAGGCGGATCGGGCGGCTGGGCCAGGTGTCGGCGGCGAATAACGCGAGTGGATTGCCGGCGAGCAGGGCGATGCCCGCGGCAATGATGACTGATGTCTTGTTCATGACCATTTTTTCTCCAGTCCGGTGATCAGGTCGGCAATGTCGTCCAGCGCGTTGAAGCGCGGCTGGGCGGCGATGTGCGGCGTGATCAGCACGTTTTTGAATTGCAGCAGTTCGTCGTCATCACGTCCCGGTGCTTCATACAGCGGGTCCAGCGCGAAGCCGCCGAGACGGCCGGAGCGCAGTGCGGCAATCAATGCGTCGCGGTCGACGATTTCAGGGCGCGAGATATTGATCAGCCGTGCGCCCGGGTTCATCCGCGCCAGGCGCATGGCATTGAACAGGTGGCGGGTGTTGGCATTGCCGGGCAGGCAGATCACCACCCAGTCGCTGGTTTCGAGCAGCGTGTCGAAGTCGGCGTAATGCGCCTGATGCGCGGCTTCGATGTCGGCAGGCAGGCGGGTGCGCTGGTGATAAAGGATGTTCATGCCGAAAGCCGCGGCGCGGGTCGCGACTTCGCGGCCGATTTCGCCGAGGCCGACGATGCCCAGCGTCGTGCCGTGCAGCAGACGGATGCCGGGGACGCGAGCCCAGTTCGAGTTCGCGGTATGCCGGCGGTCATAGGTGCGCGGCGCAAACCCGGCGGCCTGCAATGAGGCGGTGCTGATGCGGTTGATCGTCCGCTGCAACTGGCGTGACAGTCCGAGCATCAGGGCCAAGCTGTGTTCGGCGCAGGCGATATTGGCGCGGCGGCGCAGCGTCAGCACCGGGACGTTACGTGCTGCACACGCGGCAGTGTCGATGTTGCTGGGGATGGCACCGTACTTCTGCACGGCGCGCAACCGCGGTGCGGCGTCCAGTTCGGCAGCACCGAAGGGCAGCGATTCGAGCACGGTGAAATCGGCATCATTCAATGCGCAGCGCAGCGCTTCGCTGCCGTCGACCAGCCGCACTTCGGCCGGAAACAGGCGGGGCAGGCGACTGCGCAACTGCTGCAACCAACCGTCGAAGTCCGGCAGATCATGGGCAAAAAAATCGGCAAAGGCGGTGATCCGTTCTGCACTGGTGGCAGGATCGAGCGTGACGCCGATCAGACGCAGGAACGGGTCTTCCTCAACCACCAGGACGGGTTTGCGCATGATTACGCTTTGTTTGCGGTTTCGGATTCGATGCGCAATGCACGCGCGACGCGGGTATGCATGTTGTATGCGCCGGCGAGCACGGTGATTTCCACCACCGCCTGATCATCGAAGTGGCGCTGCAGTTCGATGTGCAGCGTGTCGGGTACGTTGATCTGCTGGGTCATCGCGTCGGTCCAGGCGAGCGCGGCGCGTTGCGCTGCGCTGAACAGGGTGCTGTTGACCCAGTCGCTGAGCGCAGCGATCTGTTCCGCAGTCATTCCGGCCTGCAACGCATGGCTGGCACCGTGGATGCGTGCCTGGTATTCGGCGCCGTTGAGGATGGAGACGCGGAGGATGATCATTTCGCGCAACGCGGCGTCCAGCTTCGTCTTGTAGCGCACGACAGTGTTGAAATCGAGCCAGCCGGCGGCGATGGCCGGGCTGTTCATCAGCACGCGATAGAGATTGAGCAGCTTGCCGCGCTCGGCTTTGACGCGCGTTATGAACGGTGCCAGGTCGTCGCGTTCTTCGCCGATCAGTGGGACGCGGGCCATATATAACCTATTGTTTTAGTAGCTATTCAGTGCGAGCGGAAAGTCAAAAGCTTCCCTCACCCCGCCCTCTCCCTCCGGGACAAGGGAACACTGGAAGCGGAGCAGAGGGCGGGGGTGAGGGAAGGTCGCTGAGTTTGCCGCACGCACTGAATGGATACTTGTTTTATTGATTATTTAATGGGGATGTCGGAGTGTCCCAGAAGAACCGGTTTATTTCGGGTTGCTCATCGTTCAATCCGGATGCCGGCGGCCTTGACCACTTTGTCCCATTTCCGGATGTCTTCACGGATGAAGCTCGCGAATTCTTCAATGGACATGGTTTGCGGATCGGCGCCGATGGCGATGAGTTTTTCACGCACGCCCGGTGTGTTGACGGTTTTGACGATCGCATCATGCAGCTTGGCGACTACGTCGCGCGGTGTTTTGGCGGTGGTCAGCAGTGCGTAATAGTTGCTCATCTCGACATTAACAAAACCGGATTCCTTCGCAGTCGGTATGTCGGGAAAATATTGTGAGCGTTGCGCGCTGGCCGCGGCGATGGCGCGGACCCTGCCGTTCTTGACGTAGGGCGAGATCACCGGCAGGTCGACAAACATGCCGTTGATCTGGCCGGCAATGACATCACTGACCGATGGCGCAGCGCCTTTGTACGGTACATGGGTGATTTTGATATTGGCGTCCTTCATCAGCATCTCCAGGCCGAGGTGCAGTGTGCCGCCGTTGCCGGCCGAACCAAAGGCAATCTGATTGGGACGGGCTTTGGCCAGCGCGACAAATTCTTTCAGGTTTTTTGCCGGCATTGAGGGATGAATCACAATCAGGCTGGTGGTGGACATCACCGGACTCAGCGGTTGCAGGTCGCGCAGCGTGTCATAGGGCGGCGTGGCATAGGTCACCATGTTGATGGCGGCGACACTCGCAGTCGCCATCAGCAGGGTGTAGCCGTCAGCCGGTGCGCGAATCACGTTCTCGGCGCCGATGATGCCGTTGGCGCCGGCGCGGTTGTCGACAATGATGGTCTGGCCGAGCAGTTCGGTCAGTCGCGGCGCGATGTTGCGGGTGGTGATGTCCGCAGGGCCGCCGGCGGAAAACGGCACGACGATGCGGATGGGTTTGCTGGGCCAAGCTTGCCCATGGGCGCTTGCTTGAATTAGCAACACACTTGCAGCGCAGCTCAGCATCAACAGTCGGTTCATGGTCCCCCTCCAGGGCGATGTGGTGAAACGATTATATAGAGACTCAGGTCGCGCCGCAGCCACCACCACCGGGGGTTTCGATGACAAATACGTCGCCCGGCTGCATGGCTGCACTGTCGCAGGCGGCCAGCGCCACGATTGATCCGTCGGCGCGCACCATGGTGTTGCGTCCCACCGCGCCAGGCAGTCCGCCGGCCATGCCGTACGGCGGCACACGACGGTGGCCGGAGAGGATGGCGGCGGTCATCGGCTCGAGAAAACGCAGTCGGCGCACCGCGCCGTCGCCGCCGCACCAGCGTCCGGCACCGCCACTGCCGCGGCGGATCGCGAAGCTGTCGAGGCGCACCGGGTAACGCCACTCCAGCACTTCGGGGTCGGTCAGCCGCGAATTGGTCATGTGCGTCTGCACGCAGGCGGTGCCGGCAAATCCGTCACCGGCGCCGGAACCGCCGGCGATGGTTTCGTAATACTGGTGACGGTCGTTGCCGAAGGTGAAATTGTTCATCGTGCCCTGTGATGCGCCCATCGCGCCCAGCGCGCCGTAGAGCGCGTCGGTAATGCATTGCGAGGTTTCGACATTGCCGGCAACCACGGCGGCGGGGTGGCGCGGATTGAGCAGTGAACCTTCGGGCACGATCACCGTCAGCGGTTTCAGGCAACCGGCATTCAGCGGGATGTCATCATCGACCAGGGTGCGGAACACATACAGCACGGCGGCCATGGTCACCGCGAAGGGCGCGTTGAAGTTATCGTTGCCCTGTTTTGAGGTGCCGCTGAAATCGATGACTGCGCTGCGAGCGGCGGTGTCGACGCGAATCGCGACACGGATTATTGCGCCGTGATCCATTTCATACTGGAAGCTGCCGTTGCGCAGTTTGCCGATGACGCGGCGCACGGCCTCCTCGGCGTTGTCCTGCACATGCTGCATATAGGCACTGACGACATCGAGGCCGAAGTGCGCAACCATGCGCGCCAGTTCCTGGGCGCCCTTGTGATTGGCGGCGATCATTGCGCGCAGGTCGGCGATGTTCTGGTCGATGTTGCGTGCGGGATGCCGTGCTGATGCAAACAACTTGCGGGTCTCCGTCTCGCGCATGCGCCCCTGCTGCACCAGCAGGAAATTCGAAATCAGCACGCCTTCCTCGTCGATGTGGCGGCTGTCGGGCGGCATCGAACCGGGCGTGATGCCACCGACATCGGCATGGTGGCCGCGCGATCCGGTGTAGAACAATACGGCCTGGCCCCTGGCATCGAACACCGGCGTGATTACCGTGATGTCGGGCAGGTGGGTGCCGCCGGCGTAGGGATCGTTGAGCATCCACGCGTCACCCGGCGCCATGTGTCCGTAGTTGGCGTTGATCACCGCCCTGACGCTTTCGCCCATCGAGCCGAGATGCACGGGCATATGCGGGGCGTTGGCGATCAGCTTGCCGTGGGCGTCGAACAGTGCGCAGGAAAAATCCAGCCGCTCCTTGATGTTGACCGAGTACGCGGTATTGGCCAGCGTCGCGCCCATCTGCTCGGCGATCGACATGTAGAGATTGTTGAACACCTCAAGCATCACCGGATCGGCGCGGGTGCCGGCCTGCGCTGCCCGACGCGGTTCGCAACGGCTCAGCAGCAGGTCGTTGCGTGACGTGACTTCAGCCTGCCAGCCGGGTTCGATGACCGTGGTGGCGTTGGCCTCGGCGATGATTGCCGGGCCGGCCATGGTGTGGCCGGGTGCCAGCGTGTCGCGTTTGTACACCGGCACGTCATGCCATGCGCCGTTGCTGTACATCTGCGCGCGGACGATGGCGGCGGGTGCCTGTGTTGCAGCGATTGCCACAACGATTTCGCTGTCGCCGGCGCCGCTGCCTGTGGCCTCGACCGAGACCGCCTCAATGACCAGCGCGCGTTCCGGCATCAGGAAGCTGTAGCGCTGCAGATAAAGCTGGACGAAGGCCTGCTGCATGGACTCTGCGGAAGCGTAAGCCACGCTCAGCGTGCTGTCGGTGCCGGCATATTTGATGTGGGCCCGCGCATGCAGCTTGATCGCCTCGCCCGCAACCCCTTGCGCGGCGACCTCTTCGCGTGCCGCGGCGCCGAGTGCCGTGACCTGCGCATCAAGTGCCATAATCATCGCTGCATCCAGCGGCGCTTCGACTGCGGACTCTCGCATCGCCGTGATGTCGGCGAGGCCCATGCCGTACGCCGACAGCACCCCCGCCAGCGGGTGAATGAAGATGCGCGGCATGCCCAGCGCATCGGCAACCCGGCAGGCATGCTGGCCGGCGGCACCGCCGAAGCAGGCAAGGGTGTAGCCGGTGACGTCGTGGCCGCGCTGCACGGAAATTTTCTTGATTGCGTTGGCCATGTTTTCGACGGCGATTTGCACATAACCGTCGGCCACGTCGGCGACAGACTTTAAGTAATTGTTTTTATTGATAATTTCTTGATGCAGCGCAGCGAGGCGGGTTTGCGCAGCAGCGGCATCCAGCGGCTGGTCACCGCTGGCACCGAATACCTTGGGAAAAAACGCCGGCTGGATTTTCCCGAGCAGCACATTGCAGTCAGTGATGGTCGGCGGGCCACCCTTGCCGTAACACGCCGGGCCGGGATCGGCGCCCGCGGAATCGGGGCCGACGCGCATGCGTGCGCCGTCGAAATGCAATATTGATCCGCCACCGGCAGCGACGGTGTGGATGGCCAGCATCGGCGCGCGCACGCGCACGCCGGCCACCTGTGCGTCGAAAGTGCGTTCCAGCGCGGTGAGGTCATCTCCGGCGAAATGCGCGACATCGGTCGAGGTACCGCCCATGTCGAAACCGATGATGCGATTGCAGCCGGCGCTCAAGGCGGTGCGTACCGCACCGACAATGCCGCCTGCCGGGCCGGAGAGGATGCTGTCCTTGCCGCGAAAATGCCCGGCATCAGTCAGGCCGCCGCTGGATTGCATGAACAGCAGGCGGGTGCCCGGCAGTTCGCTCTTCACCTGTTCGACATAACGCTGCAATACGGGGGTCAGATAGGCGTCGACCACGGTGGTGTCGCCGCGCGCCACCAGTTTCATCAGCGGGCTGACTTCATGCGATACCGAAACCTGTGCGAAACCGCAGTCGCGGGCGAGGGCGGCGGCGAGCTGTTCATGCGCCGGATAACGGTAACCGTGCATGAAGACGATGGCCACCGAGCGATAACCCTGCGCCCTGGCGGCGGCCAGATCGCGGCGCAGCGCTGCGGCATCCGGAACGCGGACGATGTCGCCATGCGCGCCGATGCGCTCATCGACTTCCCACACTGCGTCGTAGAGCAGGTCGGGCAGCACGATGTGACGGTCGAAGATGCGCGGGCGGTTCTGCCAGGCGATGCGCAGCGCGTCGCCGAAACCGCGGGTGATGAACAGCGCGGTGCGTTCGCCACGGCGTTCGAGCAGCGCATTGGTCGCCACCGTGGTGCCCATTCGTACCGCGTCGATTTGTCCGGCGGGGATGGCGGCGTCGCGGGCGAGCCCCAGCAGGTCGCGGATGCCGGCAAGCGCGGCATCACGGTAACGCGCGGGATCCTCCGACAGCAGCTTGTGTGTGACGATGGTGGCGTCCGGCCGGCGGGCGACGATGTCGGTGAAGGTGCCGCCGCGGTCGATCCAGAATTGCCAGCGATTGTGGGCCGTGTCTGCTGCTGTCATGCGGGCGATGTCAGTGGATTGCACAACATCACGGCATGTTAGCGCATCGGCAGGTTGACGCTCGTCAGGTGGCGGGTTTTAATCACCCCCTGCGTGCAGGGCATGCGAGGCGTGCCGGACTGCGCCTGAAGCGCACAAAACAATCAAAAAAGGCGGCAGTTCATGGCGGAATCGATCGTCAACAAGATCGGCAAGTACGACATCGTCAAGAAACTCGGCGATGGCGCGACCAGCACGGTATTCCTCGCCAACGATGCCTTCAATTTCCGTCAGGTGGCTGTCAAGCTGGTGTCGCAGGGGGCACTGAAAGACGAGACTCGCGGCCAGTTGCTGCACCACCTGTTCCTCACCGAAGCCTCGCTGGCCGGCAAACTGACCCACCCGCACATTGTTGAAATCTACGACGCGGTGGCCGACGAGGACAATGCCTATATCGTCATGGAGTATGTGTCCGGCGGCACGCTGCAACGTTTTACGCGCGGTGACAACCTGCTGGCGCTGGGTGATGTCATCGAAGTGGTGTTCAAATGCGCCAAGGCACTGGATTTTGCTTCGCGTCTCGGCGTGATCCATCGTGACATCAAACCGGCCAACATCCTGGTCAAGGACAACACCGACATCAAGATCACCGATTTCGGCTCCGCAGCCCTGCTGATGACCGAGCGCACCGTGGTTGACGGCATCGGCACGCCGGCCTACATGTCGCCGGAGCAGCATCTGAACAAGCAGATCAACCTGCAGACCGACATTTATGCGCTGGGCGTGGTGATGTTCCAACTGCTCACCGGGCGGCTGCCGTTCAGCGCCACCAATATCGCCGGCCTGGCGAACCAGGTACTGAACGACGACCCGCCGCTGCCCTCTGAATTCCGCCAGGATGTGCCCACCGAGCTTGATCTGGTGGTGAGCCGCGCCATGGCGCGCGATCAGGCCGTGCGCTACATGACCTGGGAGCAGTTTACCAACGATCTGGCGGCGATTGCCTCGGGCACGCCGCTGCCCAAACACGGCGTGCTGGATACCGAGAAATTCAACATCCTGCGCACCCTGTCCTTTTTTAAATCCTTCGGCGACGTCGAATTGTGGGAAGTGCTGCGCTTCTCGGAGTGGGTGGATATCGCCAAGGACGAAGTCATCATGAATGAAGGCGACCCCGGCGACTTCTTCTGCATCCTGGTGTCGGGCGAGGCGCGGGTGCTGCGCAAGCGGCGGCTGCTGCTGAGCCTGCTCAAGGCCGGCGAGTCAGTCGGTGAGATGGCTTACCTGGGCGAGGCGGGGGCAGTGCGTTCTGCCGACGTGGTCGCAGCGTCCGATGTGCGCATGATCAAGATCAGCATCACCGCGCTGGAGCGGGCGTCCGAAATCTGCAGGCTCAACTTCGACCGCACTTATCTGCGTATTCTGGTTGACCGCCTCGCAGCGGCCAACTCCAAGCTGGCCGGTATCTGACGGCCGAAGTGTCAGGGGCCGGAGTCCCGGTCGTCGTATTTGAAATCCCTCAGTATGTTGATGCCTGAAGCCTTGCCATCGGGGCCGAAGCGGACCACGAACACACCGTATTCCGGCCCGACGGCAACACGCCACTCCCACACCAGTTCTTCGCGGTATTTGGTGATATCCCGCGGCTTGCCGAGCAATGCGCGCACTCCCGCTTCGGTGGTGACGCCCGGCACTACGCGGTAGAGTTGTTCCTCAGTCAGCAGTTGGGTGGCGGTGCGTACCGTGCGGCCACGATCAAGATCGAAGCGCCAGGTCTGGACGCCCTCCGGTCCGTAGGCGTAATCCCAGGACTCACCGCCTTCGGTGCCGGGCCGGACTTCAGTGGGTTTGCCGAGTTTTTGTGTCAGTTCATCGGCGGTGGCACCGGGTTTGATGGCGGAGGGGATTGCGCAGCCGGCCAATATACCGGCCAGCACAGCGGTCAGCGTGATGGCGCACAGGCGGAAGATCAGGTGCACGACGTCCACTCCTTTTGACTGTTGACCTGAGATTGCGACGGCCGGGTAAGCGCCGCAGATAACGCCCCGGTGTGGTGAAGCAAACAATACTCCAGACCGGTTATTCCCGACAGCCTGATCGCAGACGGCCGGAGGATGCGGAATGTCAGACTGGGAAACGCTTTTTGAGTTCCGCGACCTGAGCCGCATCCAGCACGCGGATTTTTTCGCCGCGCAGCAGCAGATGCAGCCGCGCAGTGGCCTCCAGTTCCTCAATCGCATCGGCCGCTGCGGCCAGCGTGCTGCCGCCGACGACAGGGCCGTGGTTGGCGAGCAGCAGCGCATGATGCCTGGAGGCGAGTTTGCGCACGGCCCCCGCCAGCGCCATATCGCCGGGCGCGTAGTAGGGCAGCATCGGCAGCGAGCCAATGCGCATCACGTAATACGCAGTCAGCGGCGGCAGCGCATCATCGGCATTGGTGTCGGCCAGTACGGATACCGCAACCGAATGTGTGCTGTGCAGGTGCACTACGGCGCCGTTTTTCGGGCGCTCCTCGTACATTGCAAGGTGCAGGAAATTTTCCTTGGACGGTGCATCACCCGACAGCAATTTGCCGTTCCAGTCGAGCTTGGATATGCGCGCCGGGTCGAGTTTGCCGAGGCTGGAGCCGGTGGGCGTCAGCAGCCAGCCGTCGCTGCAGCGCGCGCTGATGTTGCCGGTGCTGCCGTGGGTCAGACCGCGGTCGTAGATCGAGCGGCCGAGTTCGGCAATCTCTTCGCGCAACTGGTTTTCGTTCATTGAGGAATTCTCATTATTGAGTTTTTCATAATTTGTGACAAACCAATTCCGTTCGTCCTGAGCCCGTCGAAGGGCAGCAGGGCTTCGACAAGCTCATCCCGAACGGTGTCATGAATTTCGCAAGGATCAATAAATGCGCCTTATTGCAGCTTCGTTAAAGCTTTCTCGAAAAAATCAACACTGCCGAAGTTACCGGATTTCAACGCCAGTGCCAGCGGCTGTGCCGCAACACTGCAGGTCCAGGGCACGCCGGGATCGATGGCCGGGCCGATACGCAAGGCGCGTATACCCAGCCGTTTGACGACGGCGCCCGATGTTTCGCCGCCGGCGATGACAAATTTCCGGGTGCCGCTCCGGGCCAGCCCGGCGGTGATTTCCGCCAGCGCGGTTTCAATCTGTTGCCCGGCGTGTTCAGCTCCGGCTTCTGCCTGCACCGCCCGCACTTCCTCCGCCGTGCTGGTGGCATAGACCAGTACGGGATCGCGCCGCGGTTGTCGGCTTTGCCAGTCCAGTGCCTCGCTGACAATATCGGCGCCGGCGAGCAGCCTGTGCACGTCGACACGGAACCCCGGTCGTGTTTCCAGCCAGCGCGCGACCTGCGCATTGGTGGCGACCGAGCAGCTCCCGGCAATGATCGCAGCAGCGCCGTCGATGTGCGGCAAGGCGGCTGCTGCGGCGCGATCAGGCAGCTCGCCGCTGCGGCGGAAATTGTCGGGCAGGCCGATAGCGACGCCGGAGCCGCCGGTCAGCAGCGGCAGCTCTGCGCAAGCCGTGCCGATGGCGCGCAGATCGGCGGTTGACAGGGCGTCCACGATGACGATGCCGGTGCCGGCATGGGCCGCGGCCCTGAAGGCGTCGAGGATGCCGGCGGCACCGGCGGCGACCGTGTCATGGGCGAGCAGTCCGACGCGCTGCCGGGTCTGTGCCTGCAATACGCGCACCAGATTGGCGTCCGTCATCGGTGTCAGCGGATGGTCTTTCATGCCCGAGTCCGACAGCAACTGGTCACCGACAAACAGATGTCCGCGATAAACCGTGCGCCCGTTTTCGGGGTAGGCGGGGCAGGCGATGGTGAATGAAAGTTCAAGTGCAGCCATCAGCGCATCGGCCACCGGGCCGATATTGCCGGCGGGCGTGGAGTCGAAGGTCGAGCAGTATTTGAAAAAAAACTGCCTGCACCCCCGGGCCTGCAGCCAGCGCAGCGCGGCGAGAGATTCGGCAACAGCCTGTTCGCGCGGAGAGGTCCGTGATTTCAGGGCGACCACCACGGCATCAGCGCTGTCAATTGTTCCGTCGGGCACGCCGATGGTCTGCACGGTGCGCATGCCGCCGGCCGCCAGCATGCTGGCGAGATCGGTGCCGCCGGTAAAGTCATCTGCGATGCAGCCGAGAAGCATGTTCAGATCCGTTGCAGTTACACAACAGCTTTGTTGTGCGAACGTCGTGTCAAGGCGAAATTGGGGTGGCGTTGGCAGAGCATGAGGCCGGGGGGAATTATATTAATAAAAGCATGAACTCATAAAAATATAGCATTTTGTCATGCCAACGCCTAACGGTAAGATCATTCATGTTAAGAAAAACAACAATACGAAAGCGTTGCTGCGACGGTCATGTGCCTGACGACAACGGGGTGGGGCTGAGCCGGGCAAGACGCCGCGCCCCATTATCAATCACTGGATGCCATCACTGAGCAGCATTGCGGTCGGGACATACAGGAAATATCAGGCTTTTAATTTTCCGCGACTTCTCTATCCGGGGGTTTTATGGCAAACGTGAAATTATCGGTTGATCACATCCACCTGGTCAGCCCGGATCCCGAGGGCACTGCTTCATGGTACGCCGATAAATTCGGCGCCGGGATCGTCAAGCGCAGCAATGCCCGCGGTGCTCAGCAGGTGGCGGTATCCTTCGGTGATTTTATGGTCATCGTGCGTGGTGAGCGCCCGGGCGAGAAGGCAACGGATAAAAATCAGTTGTTATGGGGTGTTGATCACTTCGGTCTGGGCGTGCCCGGTGATTTTGATCAGTTTTGCCAGCAATTGAAGGGCAAGGATGTGGCGTTCAGTTTCGGGTCCGAGAACATCAATCCGACGACGCGCATCGCTTTTATCAATGCCCCGGATGGCGTGTCGGTGGAGTTGGTGAGCCGGGACACTTAACCTCCGGTTCTTCGCGGAGAATTTGTGCTGAAGGCCGCTCAAGAAATTGGGCGGCTTTTTGCATTACTGGCCCGAAGCGGATAAAGGCGGGCACTGGCGCGCCGTCATTGCAATTGGATGATCGATCGAGCACGTCGCGCCAAAGCAAGTGGCATCCAGCCAATGTTGGTCCGGAGAGCAGCACAACCGTTTCCGCAGTCAACCTTTCACGATCGCAGCAGGCGAACGCGTACAGACCGCTGTGTAACTGTCAGCATTGCACTTGAGCCGTTCATTGGTGATCGCCGGGCCGGTGAAAGTGCAGCACAGGCGTTCGGGTTCCTTGCGCTGATGTGGATCACAGCGCCGGCGTGGTTTTCTCGTCCCGACCGGAAAGACACCAATGCGCAATCCGTTTTCAGGGCTGCTTCGCAAGCTGACTTTACTTTGCCACCCCTTTGCTTGACAGGCTTTTTTCTGCCGCATTAAGGAATGCGGCATCGAGTTCATTCATAAATTCACCAATATTGATCGGCTTGGTCAAGTAGCGGAAGAATCCAGCCTTTAACCCTTTCTTGACGTCAAGCGGCATGGCATTGGCAGACAGAGCCATGACCGTGATGTGTACTGTTGCGGGATCTTCGCGCAGAAGTTTAATGGCATCAAATCCACTGATGTCGGGCAAATTAATATCCATCAAAATCACGTCCGGATGATGCGCGCGCGCCATCTCGATACCTTGATTACCATTGATGGCCGACAATAATTTAATATCGCCACGTTGCGCAATCAATTGCTGGACCAGCAGCAAATTGGCCGGTTCATCTTCGACATAGAGTATCGTACGGCCTATCGGCAATGCGTGTTCTGCCACATGATCCGGCGCATCCGCGCCGCTCTTTACTCCGCCTGCCATCCCCCCCTGAATAGACAATTCCTGGGCTTGTGTGGCATCCAACTCAATCCAGAAAGTACTACCGACACCGACACTGCTTTCCACACCGACTTCGCCTTTCATCAACTCCACCAGTTGTTTGGTGACGACTAGCCCGATACCGCTACCTTCTTCGATGCCTGCCTCCCGCCCAAGCCGGTTGAACGACTGGAACAGTTGCGCCAACTTTTCGGGTGAAAGACCCGCTCCGGTATCCTCAACGCTGATGCGCGTCCGGTTTTTGCCGCTCATCGCGCAATACACGGTGACAGATCCGTCGCGCCGGTTATATTTGATCGCGTTCGACAGCAAGTTGATCATCACCTGCTTGAGACGGGTTCTGTCGGCACGCACACAGAAGGCGCGGTCATCGTTCGGGAATGTCATCTGTATCCCGCGCTTTTGCGCCAGCGGCTCTATCATTGCCTGGCAATCCTGCAGTAACAGATGAAGCGATACCGGCTCTATCGACATCGACGCTTTGCCGGATTCGATAATTGCCAGATCAAGGATTTCATTGATCAGGTTCAGCAGATGCCAGCCTGCCTTCAGAATCTGGTCAATCGACATTTTTTGTGCCGGTGTCATCGAGTGCGAACCGGATTCCATTAATTGTGCGAATCCGAGCACTGCATTGAGTGGTGTGCGTAATTCATGGCTCATGCTGGACAAGAAACCCGATTTCGCCAAATTGGCTTTCTCCGCGACCGCCTTTGCCATTTCCAGTTCGACGTTATGTTCTTTCAGCGATTTCTCGAATAGCTTGCGCTCAGTGATGTCGCGCGCAGCGGCAAACACGCCCAGCACGTTGCCTTCCACATCCTTGTATACCGACGCGTTGTACAGCACATCGGTCAATTTGCCGTCCCGTTGGCGGATGGTGAGGGGGAAGTCAGCCACAAAGCTCTTGGCGAATACCTGCTGGTAGCCATCACGCGCTTTCGCCGGTTCCGTGAAATAGCTTGTAAAGTCGCTGCCGAGGAGTTCCTCGCGCACCACTCCTGTCACCTTCACGGTTGCCTCGTTCACATCCATGACCTTCCCGTCCGGGCTGATCGTGACCAGCGGATCGAGGCTCGCTTCAATCAGGCTCCGCGCATACTGCGAGGCTTGCTTCTGCGTCGTGATGTCGCGCGCAGCGAGCTCGCTGCGTCGCAGTCGAAAGGCCAGGGCTGCAATGATTACCAGCATGAAGGCAACACCCGTGAAGACGATTTTCAGTGTTGTACGTCCGCTGGCTTGCCGCGTCGCCAGCAATTCCTTTTCCCGATTCTCAACCTGTTGCAGGATGGCGCGCACCGCCTCACCAGCGGCACGGCCATCGCGGATCAGCACGGCAACATCGTTGGTGCTCTGGCTGTTCAATGACGCTTGACTACTCGACAACAGTTTCACCCGGTGATCGACCGCCACGCCCAGTTTTTTCAGAAGGAGTTGCTGCTCGCCATTGTCGATGGTCAAGCCAACCAGTGCACGCAGCGCGGGACCCACCGCCACCAGCGCGGCATCGCGTTCGGCCAGAACAACACGATCACGGGTTAGAAAGTAAGCCCATTGCATGGACTCAGCACGGTCTGTTTCGACGCGCAAATCGTCGATTGCGACCAACACTTGACGGGTGCGTTCGACCGCGTTTTGTGGCCAGATTGATGTTGCGATGTTCCATGCGATGCCACCTGTCACCGCGAAGACGAGTAGCGTTAACCCTGGCGTGGCCAGAATTGGCCGCAGCATCAGAGTTTTGTGAGCGTCAGGCATGGGCGTACCTCTATCACTATCGCCAGTTTAATTGGCAGTGCCAGCCTAGGCGGGGAATAGGAAATTTAAACGACCTTTCCACGATTTTAAACGACCTTTCCACTATCCGCGACCATAAGTCCATATCGCCAGCCCAGCACACGGTCAATCGCACGGTGTTTGGTGTTGGCGCCGGTTGAATTTTGACCACCAGCGCCGGTTGAAAGCTGACCAGGAACAACGGATTGCTAGCCAGGGCTGGCGGCCTTCCGCGAACCGATATGCTGGTCAATTATGGATCGGCGCATTGTGGGGAAAGTGATCAGTTTGAGGGCGGCGGCAACAGGCAACACTTTTGATTCGCGCAGTTGCGCTACTGAGGAAACGTGCTCGTGAAAAAGTGCGAGTGCGTGGAGAGGAAACGTTTACTTCTTACACGCGGGGGTGAGATGAAGCATTGCGAATATGTTGTTGATCCTGACCCCGGCCTAATCCCAGCGCATAAATATTATGGCGCGCAAAAGGGGATAAAGGTGGGCACTGGCAAGAGGTTGTATCAGTAGAGTAGCCGTCTTGGCAAACTCGCGGTCTAAATTTCCTTCTGTACCAAGATATTATCCAGAATTGCCCCTCTTGGTTAGGTTAGTAAAAGCCCTCCGGTCAGGACCGTGCCGCGTTCGCAGCCGCAGCGACAGTCGCAGCGCGTTCGTCCCTGGCACTGCCCAAGCGTAAGCGCGTAAGCCCCACGCGAAAAATCCCGCCGTCCTGGATCGGGGTAGGCACTGAAACTCTGCGTGCGGTTTGGAACTCGCCGATGAAGGTCCCGTTGCTGCTGTTCAAGTCTTCCAGCATCCAGGACGAGCCGTTCCAGAAGATTCGAGCGTGACGGCGCGAGAGATCGGGATCGTCGGATATCACCAACTCGCAAGGCACAACCCGGCCGATCGAAACGGATGGCGGCGAGCCGGCGGTTTCAAGCTGCACCACTTCACCGTCACGCGATCCGCTCATGAAAGTCAGTATCAATGTCCGTGCCATCTGATAAATCTCCGCCCGTTATTCCTGTGAAAACGTAATCGCGTTGGTGCTCGACGAAGCACCTTTCACACCCGCACCGCCCCGCGCACCGCCAAGCACGGTGACGTTATCCGGAAGATCGTGTGGCGAAGGCTGCTTTGGTGCTGTCACAGTAAATCGAACCCGGCCAACTTTTAGCCGATTCGCGAACCATGCATCGACCAGCGGCTGAACCACCCACTCATCGACTGCTCGCTCAAGCGGTCGCGCGCCCAGATCCGGGCTGTAGCCACGTTCAAGCAAGATTCTTTTGGCTGACTCATCAACTTCGATAATCAAGCCCTTTTCAGCTTCGAACAATCGTGCTTTCTCCGCAAGGATTTGGTCGAGGATTTTCGTAAGGTGCTTGCCGTCAAGTGGCCGAAAGCCAATGACGCCACTGATCCGGTTCACCAGCTCGCGGCGCATGAAGCGCTCGGCCAGCACGCGCAATTCGTCGCTCTCCACAACCCGGAAGTCCACCTCGCCCGCCCCGAGGTTCGAAGTCATGACGAACAACGCATTCGAGCAGTCGATCAGACGCCCCTTGTTGTCGGTAATTCGTCCTTCGTCGAATACACCCAGAAAAACGTTCAGCACATCCGGGTGGGCCTTCTCGATCTCGTCGAGCAATACCACGCTGTAGGGATGGCGTCGGAGCCCTTCCGTCAGTGCGCCGCCCTGATCGCTATCGCGGTATCCGACCGGCGAGCCCATCAGATTGGCGACGGTATGCGCCTCATGGTATTCGTTCATGTCGAAGCGCAGCAGCGCATCGGGAGTGTCGAACAGAAAACGCGCAAGCTCTTTTGCCAGACTGGTCTTGCCGACGCCGGAAGGCCCGAGGAACAAAAATACTCCAACCGGCCGGTTGGTTGCCTTGACGCCGGCCATAGCGACACGCACCTGCTGGCTCACGGCTTTGACCGCGGCGTCCTGACCGACGACCTTTTCGCCGAGAACCTGCTCCATGCGCGCAAAACGGGCGCGGTCGTCCTCGGTCAGGCGTTGCACATGGATACCGGTCCATTCCGCAACGACTGCGGCAATGTCCTCGGCCGTGACGCGGTTGCGCATTGCGATCGCTGCGCGAGCGGCGGCGATGTCTATCGCGTCAATCGCCTTGTCCGGCTGCTGGCGGCCCTTGACATAGCGGTTGGTGAGATTCACGGCAGCTTTGAGCGATTCCAGGTCGAACTCAAGCTCAAAGCCGCTCGCCGCATGCTTTGCCGAAACGCGCGGCGCAACGCCCTGCAGCACGCGGAGCGTCGCCTCGTCGGACAATTCGCCGATCTGTACTGGTGAAAATCGTCGCTCCAGCGCCGCATCTTTGCGGATGAAACGGTCGAACTCGTCCTGCGTCGTTGCGCCGATGCAGTCGATATCACCGCGGGCAAGCGCCGGTTTCATGATCTGAGCCGCGTCGAGTGAGCCGCCGCCTCCGCCCGCGCCAACGATGGTGTGAATTTCGTCGATGAACAGGATTACGTCCGGTGCCTGCGAGGCTTCGCGCACGATCTGCGAGATACGCTCCTCGAACTGGCCGCGCAGCGAGGTTCCGCTCATCAACTCGCCCATCTGCAGTTCGATAACACGCTTGCCGCGCAGGATCGGAGGCACCACGCCCTGCGCGACGCGCCAGGCCAGCGCCTCGACGATTGCGGTTTTGCCGACGCCGGCTTCACCAAGCAGGATCGGATTCGATTTCTGCGTGCGCGCCAGCACCGTGATCATCTGTTCGATCTCGCGCTCGCGCCCGATCGCGTCCGCAAGGCGTCCCTGCTCGGCGAGATTCCGTAGATCGCGTCCCCATTCATCCAATGTGGGTGTGGGAAAGGTCACTGGGATCGCCGCTTTCGGCTGGATTTTGATGCCTGCGCCAGTCGAAGTTGATGAATGCACGCTTGGTGCTTCGCGCGCCGGTGTGGCAGGTGGAGTGCCTGCGGGCAGGGCGCCACGTCCAGGGAGACGGGTCGCATCCGCTGAGGCTTCTCCTGATTCTGCTCCGTCAAGGGTGCTCAGCAGTTTCTGGATGGAGACACCCTGCGCTACCAGGAAACGAACGAACATATTTTCTTTATTAATCAACAGGTTGCGAGTCAACGCGCTGGGCGTCAGGTCACCTTCTGCGGCTGCGAGCGCAATAATCGCCGTGAGTCGAGGTGTCGCGTCGGCCGTGGTCGATTGAGAATTCCCGGTGCCCACTTCCTTGTCGAATGCGCGCAACAGCGTGACCGCATCAAGATCAAGCTGCTTCAAGGCTGTCGTAAGCGGATAAACCGGATCGCCAAGCAACGCAAGCGCTATGTGTTCAACGCCGACATGTGCATGCTGGAGGCGCTTCGCTTCAGATAGGGACAAGATGTACAGCGCCGTGCATTCGACCTTAAGTCGCGTGAGCATCAGATTTTCTCCAACCACTGGGGATATTCTTAAATATTTAGTGCCTCAGCGCACTAATATTTCCGTTGATCTTTGCGTTTCATCTTGCAGCCTTCAAGGCGTCGGCGGCGGCCTTCCTTCCCCGCAATGCCAATTCGTAGTTCGCATCGATCGCCAGCGCCCGGTCGTAGGCCTGGATCGCCTCCTCGTCGCGACCGAGAGCGTACATTGCGTTGCCCTTGTTGTGCCACGCCGCAACATAATTCTGGTCGATAGCTAACGCCTGATCGTATGCCTGGATCGCCTCCGTGTAGCGATCGAGAGCGTAAAGCGCGATGCCCTTGTTGTAGCAAGCCGCGACATAATTCTGATCGATGGCGAGCACCCTGTCACAAGCCTGGATCGACTCCGCGTAGCGCTTGAGATCGTAAAGCGCGGCCCCCTTGAAGAACCATGCATCGACATAATTCTGGTCGACGGCGAGCGCCTGGTCGTAGGCGTGGATCGATTCCGCATAGAGCTTGAGATAGTAAAGTGCGAGGCCCTTCATGTACCACGCGAATGCATAATTTTGGTCGATCTCGAGCGCCCGGTCGTAGGCTTGGATCACCTCAGCGTAGCGCTTGAGATTCCAAAGCGCGATGCCCTTGCTGTCCCACACCGCGACATCATTGGGGTCAATCACAAGCGCCCGGTCGCAGGATTGGATCGCCTCAGCATAGCGTTTGAGCTTCAATAGCGCGATCCCTTTGTTGCACCACGCGTTGACATAATTCTGATCGAGCGCGAGCGCCCGGTCGCACGCCGACAGCGCTTCCTCGTAGCGTTCTAGTTTCGCAAGCGAGTAGCTCGCATCGATCCATTCGGTGACGTCGAGTGCGAGCGAGGAAAAATCCAGGATCACCGCTTTTCCGGTCAGCCGGTGAAACCACTCAGCGAAAAACGCGACGGCCTCGTCCCAGTTCTGCGGTCGCTCCGCCGGATCTTTTGCAAGGCAACGCCGAACGAATCGGTCGATCTCGTCGGGCAGGTTCCGAACCATGCTAGTCAACGCGACCGGCGAAATCTCAAGGTGCGCAGTCTCCCAGTCGCGCTCGGTCAACGCGGGGAACAGCCGGTGTGCGGTCAACATCTCGAACAAGATGCAGCCGTAGGCATAAATATCGCTTCGCGCATCAAGCGCTCCCCCGCGCCATTGCTCGGGCGACATGTACGCTGGCGTTCCCGCGTCGGACTGCACCGCATGCACGAGACCGAAGTCGATCACCATCGCCTTCGCGTTGCCGTTGACAAGAATGTTACCGGGCTTGAGATCGCGGTGCACGAGGTTTGGCACCTTGCGTACTGCGTGCTGCATGCCTTGTGCAATCTGCAAGGCCATCGCGACCGCTACCGGCAATGTCAGGCGGGAGTGCCCCAGCCATCCGCGCAGGTCTCCCTCCATCCCTTCCGGGCCGCGCACATACTCGGTGATGACGTAGGGGAGGTTGTTGAAGCGCTCAACCAGATAGGCGCGGACGATGTATGGATGCTTTTCCAATGAAATCCAGACGGTCGCCTCGCTCTCGAACAGCGAGAGCACTTGCTTGTCCCGCGCGTGGCGAGCGCGAACGGTTTTCAGCGCGCGCGGAAGCTTCGTCTCATGGTCAAAGCAGCCGTAGACCACACCCAACTCGCCGTGATGTATGGCCGAAACCTCGTAGCGGTCGCCGATCTTCTCGCCCACCTTGTAAAACTCGCTGGTATCGGGCTGCCCGCCGGCAGCGTCACGGGCAAGCCTCGATTTGTACCCTTCCTGTTCAAGGCGGGTCTTGTCGTCGGGCGCCGCCTCGCCACGCACGCGCTGTGTGCGATAGGCTTCACCGGCGAGTCGGGTAGCGTCGGCGACAGTCACTGTTCGATATCTTCCGTCGTAAAGGTCATCGGCATTGAGAGGGTAGCTGTCCTCACGACCACCGCGTGCGCATACCGTTGAGAATATCTACCAATTTCGCCTCAGCCTCAACAGCATACGCATCAAGCAAAGCGGCGAGTTTCACATCGGGGTGCGTCGTTCCTACCCCTTGCTCCCAGCGTTCATACTTGAATGACTCGTAACCTCCGAACATCCGGCCCATAAAGGTGCGCGTGAGCGGTAAGCGTTTGGGGCGATCTCGTTTTGCAGGGTGGCCCGCACAGACATTCCGCAGGTTTCGGATTTCTGACCATGAGAGGAGAGTCTTGGAGTCGAGTTCATTGCCCGTGATTACCTTGAAAATCTCAACAATCGAATCCTGTTGGATTGTGACCGCTTGCATGAGCCCCCAGAACTCGAGATAGGCTTGAAGGGGATCGCGCGCGAAGCCTTGCTTACGATGCCACCATAGACTCTCGGTGCTGTCATGGAGAAGGTACATGCTGTTGTAGTAGCCGACGTACTCGTCTTCATGCGCGGAGTCGAAGAAGTATTTCTGACACGCGTGGTTGGCATGAAAGTAGTTGTAGATTTCCTCTCTACGATTGGCGATATTGTCCATAGGGCAGCTAATGTCCGAAATAACCGAACGGCAGAAAGCGCGGCTTTTTGACGGTCCGGTTGATTGATTTGTTGGGACTATGGGATTCCATGAGAACGCAAGATCCTTGCGTGTCATAACTCCAGAAGCCGTTGAGTGCTCGCATACCACGCTCGAATCGAGGCGTTAGGTTTCAGTGAATTGGAGGATGGCATGAATTTTCTTTTCCAGAACGCTCCACGGATTATCGGTTTCATAGATGAACTCGGTAACAAATTCTGCCTCTCCAACGCCCGGATGAGCCAGTTTGCAGTAGTCCTCCCATGCCTGGTCATACTGTAGGCGTCTACTTTCGGGGCGAACGAACGGCCTGAAGTTACTGACCGCGACTTGATGTATCTCGAATGCGTCCTTGAGGAGCGCGCTGGCGTCGGGGCGAGCATGGTTGGTGCCATGCCGCCCCGCAGCATCAAGACGCGCGAGAGCGGGGCGGAAAGCATCTCTGAGCTGGTCGGCGACGCCGAGAACGTCGGAACGAGCGGCTCTGCGTGCGGAAAGGAAATGATTGATCCATTGCCCGATAACTTGTGCGGCAATGACAGCCAAAGCTGTAGCGACAATTCCGTACGCCCATTGTTTGCTATCACTGAGAGAATGAAGCCAAGTGAGCAATGGATGTGTCCGGTCAGCTTAGCACTTCATGGGGTATTCACGAGAAACCATGAGCCGTCGTATACCCTGAGCAGTTATGATCGCCCCTTCTCTAGTGCCGTCAGACTTTTCCATCAGGACAAACTGAAGTTCGTTTGGGGGTGACGTGGAAACACCAGAGACGAAAGGCGTGCTCCTGTACTTGCCGGCAGAGAACTCCACGGGCGTTCTCGCGTGGTCAACGTCGAGACCCACTCGAAGCTCCATTACGCGTACCTTCGTTCCATTAATTTCAGCGTCCCACAGGCCACCCGGCTTGGAATGAGAAAACCAGAATTGACTTGCATTCATGGCTGTGATTCTAGGATACAGAGCGTCCTTTGTTTCTGGAAGATTCAGCACGCAGCGGACAAATTCATCGAGCGTAATCTGTTTCGATTCGCTGGTAATTAAAGTGCTTGATGGAACGCCAACCTGTTGCAGTGCCGAGCCTTCGGACTCGTAGACCAGAGTGCACGAATACTTGAAGGATGTGATCTCAAAGAAGCCAGTCGCGGTGAGCTCGGTCGCGACTTTCCAATCTGCCGCCAATGCGGTCTCAATCGTGATCGCTTCGAATCCGTAGAACTTAGCCTTTTGTAGCGCGGGAGAGGTGAACCCGCTTTCTGCGACAAGGATCAGTTTATTCGTGGGTAAAGAGGAATGCTTTGAGTGCATGCTCTCCACCCAAAGTGTGTCCGCTTTCCGTCTGCGAGCGATGACTTCGATGGCAATGCTTACCTCATAACCAGATGCGTTCGTTGAAATCAGCACGTCAACTTCGCGCCGTTCGCCTGTTATCTTGTCGGCAACCATTGCCGACTCGAGGACTCGAGCATTTCCGGCGAGGCTACTATTGATAAGCAACACTAGGCGTTGGAATGAATTTGAGCGTCTCGGCATGAGCTTAAGAAGCTAACGAGAGTGTAGAAAAAGGCCCTGCTTCTGAAACCCACGATTTTTCAGCATCATAGAGCAGAGTCACATTTCCGGAAAATTATACCTAGGCGCCATTGGAAACTGGCCGCGTTTTCGCCCGACCGGGAGCAGATCCGATTTATCCGTGCAACGCCTCAATCGCCTTCGGGTTTGAAGCAACGATCTTGAGCAGCGCCCTGGCATTGTATGCTACGACGGTGGCAACTATTACTGTCAGCACTGCTAACAGTTTCAATTCCAGATCTTTCCCATCAACCCGCGCCGACAGCGGCTATTACGCCAATTCGAGCCGATCATTCTGCGAGAACGGATCGATGTTGATCCGGAGCGAATGAATGGTCGTCGTCGGCACCTTGCGACGGTCGACATTTTTCAGCCGCACGAAACCGATGGCTGCAAGCTTGCCCAGGGTGCGTGTAAGGTTCGGTTGTGCACGGCCCGTCAACTCCGCGAGTTCGGCAATTGACTGCGGTTTTTTATCGCGAATAATGGCCAGGAGCTCACGGTTCTGGGGTGTCAGCAGCCGTAACAACGCCTCGACAGAGTCGAATGTCGTGCCCCCGGCGTCCTTCGGCGCCAACCGCTCCCCACGTGCAACAGCCTTCATTTCTTCGCGCAGTGACGCATGGCCTTGAATCTTGATATGTTTCATGGGCGATCTCCTTCCGTTACTTCAACGACCTCGAACGGGATGCCGTGCTCGGTGAGCACGCGTTCGACCTCGTCGAAAAAATCAATGATCAATGTTTCAGCGTCCTTAAACGCATAGGGACGGCCCTCGTCTGTTTGCGTTCGATGCCAGTGATCCATCGCTTTGGGACGCTTCTTGAACCGCGCCCCCTTGGCCGGAACACGGTGTGCATTGTCAAAACCGATCAGCCGCTGGTTGTCCGGACCATGCAAGGTAAACGAGTAGTCCAGTCCATGCGGTTTTCCATCGCTTGCTTCCACTTTCGTGATCTCAAACTTCAGCCAATATCCGCCAGCGTAACGGTGCACATGCCCGTTGAAACCCAGCAAGAATTCAAGCGTATGTACGCCGCCCTTTTTTGGCATCTATTACCATATCCTCACGTGATAAGTATAAAAGCAATGAAAACGTAGAGTCAAGGCCCATGCGGGGCCGCCATGCGCCAGCTTGCCGCTGTCCTGGGCCAGCAGTATTCCCGCCGGTAACACCTGGAGTGGGGGGATCTGGTACGGCAGGTCGAACGATAGTCGGGAACCATGCAGCCAGTGCTCCGGCCAGAATGCCGGCTGCGCCAGTCTTCCCCGCATTTCTGCGCCAACAGTCTGCGCCAATGCGCATCGTCACTGTCAGTGCAACTGATAGTGACGATGCGCGTAACCCGATGACAGCGTTGGGTTTTGGCGCAGTTTTTCCAAGTGACGGACCCCGCCGAACTCAGTGACGGACCTGCTGGCGCAGCCGATAACCGGCGCTTGGCGCAAACGCCTGCCGAACGTTCGGTCTCCTGGGATAGTCGGGCAGGCCAGGGGGCTGCCAAGGCTGGGCGCCATCATATTGGATGGCTGTCTCATTGAAATGATTCCCCGTCGCAGCGAGTACACGCCTTATGCCGACTGCACACCAGCTGCATATTGACTGCAGAACGACTGCATATTCGGAATTCAGGCGATCAGGAACGACCGTCAAGACGCTTGGCGCTGGCCTATGGCGCAGAGTTTTTGCAAAAATATTGACGACTGGCAATCTGGCGAATTTAAACACTAAATTGCCGGCAAGCGCCGAGCGTCGCTGTAAACAGGGCTGGCCTTTTGGAACTTGTGCATTGCTGCCCGGTCGAATTACGGATCGCGCGTCAATGGTCGTTAATAGGTATTCCAGCGGCATCCGATAAGGGTTGAATCACAATGGATGCCGCCGCGCGGAACGAAATTCGTATAGGTTTTACGCTGGCTGTGTCAGCCCGGTTGATGCCCGTTACGCATCGCCCTTCGCTCGCAAGAGCATTGAAGCCGGTCAGATCTCCTGAGAACCGGCAAGTCGCAAGACTTGGAGATACACGTCATCCCCTGCAGTCAGCATAACGACCGCACCGTCTGAGACTGCCGTTCCCCAAACGGCACCGTTCGTAACGCTCGCGTCGCACCGCAGCAGTTTGTCAGCCTATGGTTGGCAGGCGGCCACGCCCGCTGCGCAAGAGTCGTTCGCCTTGACCGTCCATGCGCCCTGCATGCGCCGGTTCCTCTTGTTTTCCTCTCACGACCCCTTGCCGGGTCATTTCTCGTGGTGCAATGCCGCGCGCCGGGTGATCTCCGTTAACGGATCAGTGTACGCGTCATTGCGACGCCCCCTTGGGTCCTGGGTGAATGACCTTCGGTGCAGCCCGCGCTCCGCGCGGCGCCGGCATCGACGCCAAACCAAAGCGCTGTGCAGCGCCGGCGAGTAGTAAAACCCCTGCACAAAACGGGAGCGGTGTCTCTCGTGCCCCTTGTGATGTCCGACATGCATGACGCATGCGGGCTGGGCAGAAACACTAACCAGACGGAACCGACACCAACGTAGCACGTAGCACTGCAACAACACGAAACAGATGGATGCAACACAGATGGCCATGAAACGAACGGGGCGTTTTCCACGGTGGCGGGCGTGCGGCGCATCACTCGCACGCAAGCGCACGCCGCGGTGGGAAACGCCCATGCAGAACGGCTGCAGGAATGGTGAGGATTTGGACATGAATACGCAATGGTTGATGCCATGCTGACCAGGGAGATGATTCTGCCGCTGGTCAACGCACGACTTAACCGCGTGCTGCTGATCGCGCAGGCCGCACTCCCGGAACACCAGTTCGAGGCGTTTCGCCGGCTCATCCTGGACGAATTCGGTAGAGCCGGGCTCATCAGGGATCTGGACACGATTACTGATGCGTCCCGGCCGGAACGGCACGGTACGGGCAGGACCACTTGAGCAAAGAAGGGAGGTGTAGCATGATTGCAAACACAGAACCCTGAAGTCTCGATCGAGTTCAGTCCGGACATCTCGCAGGACGCCGTGTCGTGCGAGGAACTCGATCTCATTCAAGCGCATTTCGCGGGCCTCCTTCGCCAGTTGCTGATCGAGGCCGACTCAAGCCAGAACTGAGGAGCTAGGCTATGGATGTGGTGATCTACGCCCGTGTGTCCACGGGCAAGCAGGTGGAGAACGATCTCTCCATTCCCGATCAACTGCGCCAGTTGCGTGAGTGGACCAAGGCGCAAGGCCATTGCCTGGTCTCGGAATATGTCGAGGCAGGAGCGACGGCCACCGATGACCGCCGCCCGGTGTTCCAGCAGATGATCGGGGATGCGGGTTTGTTACCGCCGCCGTTCGAAGCCATCATCGTCCATAGCCTCTCCCGGTTTTTTCGCGATGCCCTCGAATTCGGGCTCTACGAGAGAAAGCTTAAAAAGGCCGGCGTAAAAGTAATCTCGATCACCCAGCAAACGGGCGACGACCCGTCGGGCGAGATGGCTCGCAAGCTCTTCAGCCTCTTTGACGAATACCAGAGCAAGGAGAACGCCAAGCACACGCTGCGTGCGATGAAGGAGAACGCGCGCCAGGGCTACTGGAACGGTTCACGCGCGCCGTTCGGTTATCGCGTGGTCGATGTGGGGGTTGCCGGTTCGCGGGGGCGGCAAAAGCGCCGGCTCGAAGTGGACCCGGTGAATGCCGAGACGGTGCGCAAGATCTTTGACCTGTATCTGCACGGGCATCACGGTCGCAGGATGGGTATGAAAAACCTCGCGGCCTACCTGAACGACCACGGTATGACCGTGCGCGGCAAACCCTGGCGCATGCAGAAAGTGAATGATGTGCTCGCGGACCGGGTCTACATGGGCGAGTTCTACTTCAACCGCCACGAATGGCGCACGGCCAGGATCAAGCCGCCCGCCGAGTGGATCAAGGTGGACGTGCCTGCGATCGTTGACGAAAAGACCTTCGACCGCGTTGCGGCGCGCCGACACGCCCAGCACCCCAGCAGAATACCGGGGCAACAGTTGGCGTCCCCGGCCATTCTCATCGGGTTGATGAAATGCGGGCACTGTGGCGCCGGCATGACGCAGGCGACGGGCAAGAGCGGGCGCTATCGTTACTACAAATGCACCACCCGAATGGGCATTGGCGTGCACCGCTGCACCGCCCGCAACCTGCGCCGCGAATCGACGGAGCAGATTGTTCTTGCCACCCTTGCCGACAAGGTGTTTACGCCCAGTCGGGTGGAGATCATGTTCCGGGAATTAAGAAAGCGTCAGCGTGCCACACGCAGTGCGGAGGATGCCCGGTTCCAGCAATTGACGCGGGAATTGAAGGAAATCGACGCCGGCATTGCACGTCTGTATGAAGCGGTCGAAAAAGGACTGCTGCCGCTGGACACAAGGCTCCAGGAGCGCTCGCAGAAGCTGCAGGCACGCCGACAGGACGTGGTGGTTACCAGCGCCGCCCTGCGCGATTCATGGGATGTCCCGCTGAACAGGCTCACGCCGGCGCATGTCCAGAAATTCACACGGGCGCTGAGGACCCGGTTGCTCGATACCACCTCGGGGTTCGGCAAGGCTTATCTAAACCTGCTGGTGGAAGAGATCCGGCTCGACGGTGACGAGTTGCACATCCGGGGCAGCTATCGTGCCTTGGCGCGTGCCGTCACGTTATCGAAAGAAGCGAAGCTGGGGGAGGTGCCCAGCTTCGTACCAGATTGGCGCCCCGGAGACGAATCGAACGTCCGACCTGCCCCTTAGGAGGGGGCTGCTCTATCCACTGAGCTACCGGGGCCAGCGCGGATTATAACGCGGGCAAATCGGACCTTTGATTCGTCTCCGCGGCGCAGATCGTTGATCGGCAACAGTTTTGCACTGGGTTAATCAAAGTAGTGCAAAGGCCAATGTAGCAAGCCGAGGGAGGAAAGCAAGGAGCCGGGAGGGGTGGGTTGGCCACAATTGCCACAGCTGAGTGTGGCGGGATTGTGGCGGGTAACAGTAACCGGTCGATTTATTTAAACGCTTTCTGTCCAGCCGCGATCTATATAGGTTGTTGCGCCGACGTTCCACAGGTTCAGTTGTTGGCGGCGAGAGCGGGATTCACTGATGTAGGTGACCGATTGAGGCTGTGGCGGCTCGGTTGCGAGGCGTGAGTAAGCCTCGGTAAGTGCTCTACCGGTCATGCTACTGGGCGCATTGATGCCAAAAGCCTGAAGGATAGTTGGCGCTATGTCAGTGTGGCCGGCAGGCCAAGGGGATACATATCCCTGTTTAAAGGTCGAGCCACCTAATGCAAGCAGGTTATTCATCTCAATCGGATGCAAGCCTCCGTGGGTTGCGCCGCCTATCGGAATGGCGTCCTCGTTAAAGTAACAACTTCCAGGCCATCCCCAGCGGTCTGGCGTGTCGTTGGCTTTCATGACGTAATAAACTTCTGGAGTGCGTGGATGCGTGAGTGATAGCAGCGCGTGATCCAGTGTGCCTTTGACGCCCCCGATCATGCCGTTGCCTCCTGAAGTAAACACCGGGCCGCACCAAGGCTGGTCAAGTAGCCAGTTGACCACGTCTCGCATGGACGCTTCGTTGTCTGCAGCAATGCGTAAGGCACCGCAGTAGGAAGTGCTTCCTGCAACTACGTTACCTTCAGAAAAAGAGGTTCCTATGCGAATTCCTGCATTGCGCATTTTCGGCTTGACGTCAATGCGCTCACGAGCGGTGATCAGGCCATGGTCAGAGCAGGCAATTATTTGGCAGTCAGCGCCGTCTGGGGCCTGTGTGCGGTGATCGAGAAGGCGTCCAAATTGCGCATCTGCGTGTCGGATGGCTGCAATACTGTCAGGCGAGCCAATTCCGCAATAGTGATAGGTTGAGTCCGGGTCAGAGAACCAAACGATTAATACATCAGGTTTGATTTCTGGCAGCACCGCGCCAAGAACCATGTCGATTTGCAACTCGATGCGTGTTGCATTGGGCTTGGCACTTGGCGGTATCGGACCAAAACGTTCCAGCACATCAGCAGCATAATCTGCGGGTGTCGATGCACGCCAATCACTGAGGCACAGCCGGACATTGCCCAGTTGCGCAGCGCGGGGATCAAGCAGATGGGTAGCCCCAGCGCTTCCCGAACTAACGATGGCAACCTTTAAGCCATGGTCTGCAAGAATGTCGCCGAGAGAGTGTGCGGTGACAAAACGTCCATCATAGACTTTCTCAGCTTGAGCTATATGGTCGTATTGACGAGTTTGCATCAATTTGTCGGAATAAACTCTCGGGTCATAAAGCATATTGGCAACTACGCCGGTGGCGCCAGGGGTGGCGCCGCAGGCCATTGCCGCTGCATTAACCCGTGTCACGGACGGGAATACGCATCTACTGGATGGGAAGTCTGCCCCTGCGTCAATAAAGCTGCGCAAACGTGGAGCAATGTCTGGCGTGATCATGTCGCGGCGAAGGCCGTCGAATATGCACCAGATGAAACGAGGGAGCGATTTCATGGGGGCGTTATTTTTATCTTTTCCGTTACTGATGGATCGGCAACAGTTTTGCAATGGGTTAATCAAAGTAGTGCAAAGGTCAATGTAGCAAGACTAGGGAGGAAAGCAAGGAGGGTTTGTGGGGTGGTAGCCACAATTGCCACAGCTGAGTGTGGCGGAATTGTGGCGGGTGGGTGGCTCACGCAAGCTACATCGGCACGTCTATTGCTGGCTTTTGGCCGCTGATTGGGAAATCTGCTACTGCTACCGAAGCATTGCTATTAGTGCAAGAAATCCAACGACAACAGCGATAATCCGCGTTGAAGTTTTAATGGATGTGGCTTGAGCTTGGAGTGCGGCTATTCTATCGACCACAGTTGCAAGCGTTACATCGGGCACTTTGGCATCATGGTCGAGCTGGCTGATTCTCGGCATGCGTGTGTCTGTCATCAGTTTCGTTAAATACACGGGGAAACCTTTGCGCTCTTTTGCCAAATAAATTTGGCTGTCTCCTATTGGGCCAAGCCAATGCCAGCATTTCATTTTTAAAGTGGCAGTTAAGGTCGAGTTGGGTTGGTTCACCATCTTTTCAATGTAATCAAATAACGTTTTTGAAACATCGAATCTGGAGAATACCAGCTCATCATTATATTCATCGGCTTCGAAGTAAATTAGTGCGCCAAGAATTTCCGGTTCACGGGGTTCATTTTCGCCATAAGGGATAGCAGGCCTTTCTCTAATTTCCAGATTGATGGAGTCAAGAGTTGATATGCTAAAAGGAGGCGCAGTCTTCTTGTCCTCCGGAACACCTAAGAATAAATTGCTAAATGTTTCGTCTGCGATGTGTAATTTTGCCGCTAACCTGTTGCCGCCGCCCTCAAACTGATCACTTTCCCCACAATGCGCCGATCCAGAATTGACCAGCATATCTGTTCGCGGAAGGCCGCCAGTCCTGGCTAAGCAGTCCGTTGTTCCTGGTCAGCTTTCAACCGGCACTGGTGGTCAATTCGAGGCCGGCGTCAACAATATAGAAAAGCAAAAACCACTAAAGGGGTATAGTTATACACAGCTGGCTGCAGTCAAGTCAGGTCAGCAAAAGCCTCTGGTCAAAATTCAACCGGCATAGGTGGTCAATTTTCAACCGGCGCCAACAGGGCTGGGCTTCATCTATGGATTTTTGCAGGCTGCGTGGCCGTTCGGCGTGGTTGAGGTGGTGTGGATGGGCGTTGCGTTACGCAAGTGGCGGCAGCGTGCCGGCAGCGCTATGTAGCCCGTTGTGATTAAGTATAAAAAACATTTAAAAACAAATGCTTAGGTTATTTTTTCCCAAGGCCTGATATGGACTTCTCGCTCACCCAAGACCAACAACGCTGGCGCAATCTCGCGCGCGAGTTTGCAGAAAACATCATCAAGCCCGACGTGATGCGCCGCGACCGGCTGCCCACCGCCGCCGAGCGCATACCGTGGGACTGGATCCGCGAAGCCGACCAACAAGGGATTCGAACGATGGGCGTGCCCAAACAATTCGGCGGCGGCGGTTGCGACATTTTTACCATGTGCCTGGTCGGCGAAGAACTCGCAGTGGGCGATCTTGGCTTTGCCGTCATCATGGATCAGTGCTGGAAGATGGCGAATCTTTTCGGCGAAGCGATGAACGTCGAGCAGCAGCAGCGTTTCATTCCGAAATTCGTCGCCGACCCCGAGGCCACCACCGCCATCGGCATCACCGAAGTGGGCGCGGGCTCCGATCATCAGGGGTTTTACGACGCACCCGACATCGATTTCAAAACCACCGCGGTGCGCGACGGCGACCACTACATCATCAACGGCGCCAAACGCTATGTGTCGAACGGCAGCATGGCGAAGCTGTATTTCGTGGTGGCGCGCACGGATCCGAAAAAGACCCTGCGCGAAGGCGGCAGCATTTTCGTCGTGCCCAGCGACACACCGGGCTTTCGCGCCGGATTCTTCCACGAAAAAAGCAGCCAGCGCCTCGCCACCAACGGCACCTTCCATTTCGAGAATTGCCGCGTCCCCGCGAGCAACATGTTGGTGGGCGAAGGCCTGCTCGGCAAACTGCGCTCAGACTACATGTGGGGCAGCAAGGCAGAGGCCGCATCCACCGCGCTCGGTGTGGGCCGCGCCGCCTACGAATACGCGCTCGACTATGCCAAAAAACGCGTGCAGGGCGGCAAACCCATCGTCGAACAGCAAGCGGTGGCGATGATGCTCGGCGCCATGGCGATGAAACTCGACGCCGCACGCCTACAAATCTGGAAAGCCGCATGGCTCGCCGACCGTAAGCAACCCGAAGCGCGCGCGCTCGGCCTGCTCGCCAAGGTCAACGCGTCAGAGACTGCATTCGAATGCGCGCGGTTTGCCGGCGAAATTCTCGGCGGCGCATCCATCATGCACGAACACCCGGTCGAAAAATACCTTCGCGATGCGTCGAGCTTTCTGCATTCCGACGGCACCAATCAGGTGTGCCTGCTGCGCGCATCGCAAGCGATCGCGAATCAGGGACATGCGGGGCTGTATGGGTTTTAGGGGTAGTAGGGTGTTGCCGCCGCCCTCAAACTGATCACTTTCCCCACAATGCGCCGATCCAGAATTGACCATCATATCTGTTCGCGGAAGGCGGCCAGCCCTGGGAAAGCAGTCCGTTGTTCCTGGTCAGCTTTCAACCGGCACTGGTGGTCAATTCGAGGCCGGCGTCAACACACTTGGGTTAATCAAAGTAGTGCAAAGGCCAATGTGGCAAGGCCAGGGAGGAAAGCAAGGGAGGGGTGCGTTGACCGCAAATGCCACAGCGGAGTGTGGCGGGATTGTGGCGGCCGAAGGTGATATACACTGCCGCAATTGGTTAATGCTGCAACACAATCAGGGGGAATTCCATGCGCACTGCCTATAATGTTTTTGGAGTCGTGTTGCTGCTGGTTACTGCTACGCCCATTTGGGCACAGGCACCGACAAGCCAATATCCCAACCGGGCGTTGCGCTTCATCGTTCCGTTCCCACCCGGTGGCGGCACCGATATCGGCACACGCCTTATCGCGCAAAAACTCAGCACGAGCTTCGGCCAGCAGGTGGTGGTTGATAACCGGGGCGGCGCAGCCGGTATCATCGGCACTGAACTTGCTGCCAAGGCTGTGCCTGACGGTTACACGCTGATGATGGGTAATATCGGCACGCACGCGATTAACATCAGTCTGTATTCAAAGCTGCCATATGACCCGGTCAAGGATTTCGTTCCGGTTACACAGGCGGCCGGTCTGCCGTTGTTCCTGCTGGTTCACCCATCGCTACCTGTGAAATCGGTGAAAGAGTTGATCGCGTTCGCAAAGGCCAGGCCTGCACAGCTCAATTACAGCACTTCCGGCAGCGGTGGTTCTATGCATGTTGCGGCGGAGTTGTTTCAAAGCATGGCCGGTGTCAAATTGACGCATATCCCGTATAAGGGCGGCGCACCGGCGGTCGCTGACCTGTTGGCAGGCCATGTGTCGTTGTCATTCGCGACCGTGCTGGAAACTACGTCGCATGTCCAAGCGGGAAAATTACGGCCACTAGCCGTTACTTCCGCGAAACGCTCGGTCGCTTATCCTGAGTTGCCGACGGTATCGGAAGCCGGCTTGCCGGGTTATGAATCGATCTCATGGCTGGGCGTGTTTGTGCCAACCGGAACACCCAAAGACATTGTCGCGCTGCTCAATAGTGAAATCGTGCGCATCCTCAAAATGCAGGACGTCAAGGAGCGACTGCTGAGTCAGGGCGCGGAACCCATAGGGAATACACAAGAACAATTTGTTGCTGTGCTGAAAGCCGATATCGCCAAATACAGCAAGTTGATGCGCGAATCCGGCGGGGTCAAAGTCGAGTAAAGTGGATTGCCACAACTGAGTGTGGCGGGGCGGGGAGGTGAATGTTCGCTTCGACCTGTTGCACCCCCGGCGAATCATCCACTCAAATGCAAAGCCCCGCGATTATCGCAGGGCTTCACAGGATCGCCACATTGCTGTGGCCTCATTTCGTTGCGCTACCGCAACGTATGCCGATGCATAGTCACCGGCTTTGGGGTGAAACAGTAGTGATCTTCTTCTATAGAGACCCTCCTCTTGAAAGGATTGCTTCTGTTGAATTAGAACGGTAGGACTTTCCACTAGTTCAATTTGCCTCTTGCTGCTGGATTCCTTAGCCGGGCTTACGTGCCATGAAAGTGTAGCCGTAGACATCGAACTGCCGCGCATTCTTTTCACCCCGGGCGTCACCGAACGTGTCGAACGGTTTGCTCACCTCAATATTGACGAAGCCGGTTTCCTTCATCATCGTCTGCCAGCCTTCGCACGGGAGGCCACCGGCTATTCAAGCCGTCCAGAGGTCGATGTTGCGGACCGCCGACTCGGGCACAGGCTTACCGTTGGCAATGTCGCCGAACTGCAGACGGCCGCCGGGACGAAGAACCCGCCACAGCTCGCCAAAGACCAGTTTTTTGTCTGCACACAGGTTGATGACGCCGTTGCTGATCACGACGTCAGCCCAGCTGTCCTCTATCGGCATCTCTTCGAGGATACCCTCGATAAATTCCACCTGCGATAGCCCCATCTGCTCCGCGGTTTCGCGGGATTTTTCCAGCATTTCTGGAACCATGTCTATGCCGATTACCCGGCCTTCAAAGCCGACCTGGCGCGCAGCAATGAAAGAGTCGAATCCACCGCCTGATCCTGCATCGACCACCTTTTCACCCCGCATGAGTGTTCGGAGCAAGAACGGGTTTGCCACCCCGGCGAATGATTCGACAGCTGAATCCGGCATCGCGTTCACCACGGTCTGGTCATACCCTAGACGCTGCGCGAGCGGCCTTCCAGTATGAAAGTGAAATTCACCGCGCGGATTGTTTGCAACATCACGATATTTGTTCCTGACTTCTTCTCTCAGGGCGCTCGGGTCTACCGCCAAGGTTTCTATTTTCATAATCGGCTCCTCCTCGACCATCATCCTACTTCAACAAATCGCTTTTATCCAAAATGTGGCACAGCAATGCCTGCTTCAGGCCGGAGTCAGGCAACTCGGACGTTAGATTCGTCTGCGGGGCGCAGGATCGTTGATCTGCAACAGTTTTGCACTGGGTTAATCGAATTGTCGCGAAGGCCAATATAGCAAGCCGTGGAGGGAGTGCAATCCGAGCTTGGATTAGATTGCCGGGTGATGAGTGTGGCGGAATTGTGGCGGGAGGAGTGCTGTGTTACAGGTTTTTGTCAGCATTGGACTTGGCAGCGACCTTTCCACTGACGTACTGTCGCGCCTTCAGGGCATCTGCCGGAATATCTTTTCGTCGGCTTTGAGTGCTGCCGCCTTGGTGCCCGCGATCCAGAATTTGACGGCCCGGCGCACCAGTTCAGCCATTGTGGCGCCCGTTTCCAGGTGACGGCGCTTCAATTCTGCCAGCACCGCAGGGTCGAGGGTGACGACCAGTTTTTCCATCTTGTTGCCGTAGCCCAGTGCGGGCTCCCCGCCGTGTTGTTTGTTTTTCTTTTTGGCCACGGTTGTATCTCCATGAATTGGAAGAGGATGAGCAGCTTGTCCTCGCCCAGTGTAACGATCTGCCGGAGAGAATCAACACGCAGTCACAACTGGTTATGGCGGAGCTGTGGGGATTGGAGGATGGAGGCTCGGTGGCGTGGGTTAGCGAAAGCGGATTTTGGCGACAAGAATGGCGCTGGCGAATACCAGCGTGACCGCGTTGGCAAGGATCAGCGGAATGTCATTGATCAGAATCCCGTAAATCAGCCAAAGGGTGATGCCGGTCACCATCATGGTGAACATGGCCAGCGATATGTCCTTGGTCGAGCGGGAACGCCAGCCCTTGATCGCCTGCGGCGCGTAAGCGGCGGTGGTCAACAGGGCCGCGGCCATGCCGATCCGTGTCGGGGAGAGTGATAAGGTCATCATCATCGTAGTATAAAGCCCGTTTTCGGGTTTGCATCCGGCAGCAGAGGGCCGCAAACACCGTGGCATAATGGCTTCGGGATCGGATTCATTATGGATTTCTGGCAACACAGCGGTTATCGATTGCTCGAGCGGGCCGCCGACGGGCATCTGCTCGTCACCGACGATTACCTGAGGCTTTATTACACGCGGCCCGAACTGGCGCCGGTGGCCGAGTCCTGTGCCGTGGAGCAGCGCCTGCATGCGGCCCTGCTCGAGGCGCCGCGCCGCGCGGTGAGTGATGCCGAGATCGCCGCGCTGGCAGACCCCGACGCGCAGGAAAATTACCAGGTTATGCTGCGTTTCCGCGACCAGTTGCTGGCCGCGCCGACCCTGGAAGCCTTTTACTTCAGCCTGTTCCAGCAGGATGTCGCGGTGCCACCGCCGTTCATTTACCACACCGCCGAGGTCATCCTGCGTGGCATGCTCGACGGCACCGACAATGGCCTGCTGGCACGTGCGGCGGAAACTTTTTTCCGCCAGCAGCGGGTCAGCGTCAAGGATGGCGCGGTGATGCTGGCCGATGCCGAGACCGTCAACCTGCATGCCGAAAGCGGCGGGCTTGGCAACCTCGGGCGCATGCTGAAGGAAGTCAACGCGCCCTTGCGGTCGATGGATCTTGATGTCCTCGATGAGGCCAACCATGCGGAGTATTTCCGCCGTGATGAACGCCGTGACACCGTGCTGCAGGTCAATCCCGGGCTGCCCGGTTCGCTGGCGCTGTGCGAACTGCTGGCGCGCTGGGTCGAACATTTCCACGGCACGCCGGTGAAAGTCACGCCTGTACGCGAAATTCCCGATGAGGAATGGAAGTGGCACGTCGGGCTCGATGTTGAGGCCAGCGCGATGCTCAATGACATTTATGCCGGTGGCGAGGTTGATGAAGATCGCATGAAACGGGTGGTCGGCCTGTTCCGCATGGATTTTGCCGATGCCGCTGCGTTGCAGGCGGAAATGCGCGGGGCGCCGGTATTCCTCGGCATGGCGATGACCACCGAAGGCAATCTGCGCCTGAAACCGCAGAACCTGCTGATGAACCTGCCGTTGGCGAGGCGCGCATGAGCGGGGATCTTTCGCCGGAAGCACTGGCCGCCGAGCAGTGGCGCCGCATCACGCGCATGCCCGATGAGGATGTGTCGCTGGCGGAAGGTGCCTTGTGGATCGCTGCCAGTGAATACCCGGGCCTTGCTGTTGACGACTATCTGGCGCGACTGGATGACATGGCGACACGATTGCGCAGCCGCTTGCGCGCGGACGTCGCAACCGCCGAAAAGCTGCTGGCGCTGAACCATTTCCTGTTTTCCGAGCTGGGATTCAGCGGCAATACCGACGATTATTACGATCCGCGCAACAGTTTCCTTAATGAAGTGCTGGAGCGCCGGATCGGCATCCCGATCACGCTCGGTGTGGTTTACATCGAAATCGGGCGACGCATCGGACTCAGCCTGCACGGCGTGTCTTTCCCCGGGCATTTTCTGGTGAAGTGTGCATTGCGTGATGGTGTGGTGGTGCTGGATCCGTACAGCGGCGGCGTGTCGTTGGGCATGGATGAACTGCAACAGCGGCTGCGTGCAGCAGGCAGCGAAGCGGATGTCGATGAAGCCATACTGTCGCATCTGCTCAGTGCGGCCTCCAATAAAGAAGTGCTGGCACGCATGTTACGCAACCTGAAAGGTGTTTACGGCCAGCAGGATGACTGGCTGCGGGCCTTGTCCGCCAGCGAACGGCTGATTGCGCTGACCCCGGAAGATGCCGGCGAGGAATACCGCGACCGCGGCGGCATTTACCTGAAGCTGGAATGTTTTCGCGCAGCACTCGGTGATTTCGGCACTTATCTCAAACAACGCCCAGGCGCACCCGACGCCGAAACCGTGCGTGCGCAGATTACGGACCTTGCGGCAAAAGTGGCAAGGCTTAATTGACGGGTGACCGGCGCGCAGGGTTTGTTATGCTGGCGAATTGATGACGCAGTAAGGGAGGCGGGAATGGAAATGTATCTGCTGTGGGCGGTGACCGGCATCGTGCTGATCATCGTTGAGATGCTGACCGGCACGTTTTATCTGCTGGTGCTTGGGATTGCGGCACTGGCGGCTGCCGCCGTTGCGTATCTGGGGCAGTCGTTCTGGGTGCAGGCCATGACGGTTGCCGCGGTTGCGGTGATGGGTGTGATCCTGGTCAAGCGTTTCCGCGGCGCGCTTCTGCCGGCGTCGGGCCAGGCGCTCGATATCGGCCAGTCCGTGGTGCTGGATGCGTGGATCAGCGAAGCCGACGGGCTGGCCCGTGTGCAGTACCGCAACGCACAGTGGGAAGCGCAAGTCACCGGCGAGCGTGTGCCCGGCGCCAAGGTGTTCTACATACACGCGCTGGACGGCAACACACTGCGCGTGTCCGCGGCCAAGCCGCACTAAACCAATAACAGAGGGGGCTTAACATGTTTCCAAAACTGATCATCGTGGCATTCATGACCGGTCTGCTGATTGCCTTCGACCAGCGTTCGTTTGCCTTGCCGTTTTTCGTGGTGGCGCTGGGCGTTGTGATTGCCATTGAATCCATACGTCAGGTGCCGCAGCAGATGGCCTGGGTGGTGGAGCGGATGGGTAAATATAATTCCGTGCTCGAACCGGGGCTGAATGTGATCGTGCCCTTCCTCGACCGTGTGGCCTACCGGCATTCGCTGAAGGAGACGTCGCTGGATGTACAGGAGCAGGTGTGTATCACCCGCGACAATACGCAGCTGGGTGTCGACGGCATCATTTATTACCAGGTGACCGACCCAAAACTCGCATCTTATGGCTCGGCCGATTATGTCTCGGCGGTCACCCAGCTGGCGCAGACCACGCTGCGTTCGGAAATTGGCAAGATGGAGCTCGACAAGACTTTTGAAAGCCGCGACGAAATCAATCGCCAGGTGGTGGCGGTGCTTGATGAGGCGGGGCGGACCTGGGGCGTCAAGGTGTTGCGTTACGAAATCAAGAACCTGACGCCGCCGGAAGCGATTCTGCGCGCGATGCAGGCACAGATCACTTCAGAGCGCGAGAAGCGGGCGCTGATCGCCAAGTCGGAAGGCCAGCGGCAGGAAGAAATCAATCTGGCCGACGGCGAGAAACAGGCGGCAGTGCTGAAGTCAGAAGGTGACAAGACCGCGGCGATCAACCGCGCGCAGGGCGAGGCGGCGCGCATCCAGCTGATTGCCGATGCGACGGCGACAGCCATCAGTTCGGTGGCTGCCGCGCTGAACGCCCCGGGCGGCAATCAGGCGGCGAGCCTGGATGTGGCGAAGCAGTATGTCAATGCGTTCGCGCATCTGGCGCGCACCAACAATACGCTGATCGTGCCGGCCAACGTTGCTGATGTGGCAACACTGGTCAGTTCGGCGATGGCGGTGATGGACAACGTGAAAAAGACGATGCCGGGACCGGGAAGCGCCGCTCCGGTGGCCAAGGACTGACCGGCGTCCAGCAGAAAGACCGGACCGGGTTAAACCGCTGATGAACGCAGATCACCCCGGCGCAACAGCGCGGTGAAGGCGGGCAGGAACAGTTTATTAAAAACAATGGCCCATGTTGATTTATTGGGCCACGTTTCCGATAGTTTTGATTTTATCGGCGTTAATCCGCGTTCATCGGCGGTTAACGTTTTCTGATTTTGAGATGGGTTCCAAGTGATCAGGTTCAAGGCAGCCAGACGCGGACTACCGGCACGGGTGCCGCGGACACGACCGCCATGGCGGCAGGGCTGTTCGACTGCGACAACTCATCGGGACGGCTTTGGCCGGCAGCCTCTGTCTCGGGCGGCGCCTCGGGTGCATTGCCCGAGACTTCCTCTGATTTTGCCGGTTCTGCCGGCGGCGGCGTGGTGCTGACCAGCGGATTGATGTCAATGGCGGCGTCTTTGTCGCGCGCTTCGCGCGGCGGGTTGCCGTCGTAGATCAGGTTGCGGCGGCGCTGCAGATAGGCATCGCGCACAAACTCGTATTCGTCCAGTGCCGCCACCGAGAGCAGCTTGCTGGCGCTCAGCAGTTCCGCGCGACGTGATACCAGGCGCAGTCCCCATAATTGGTTACGCGTACGTACCGGATCGAACTGGAGCAGGGGATCAACTTGCAAATCGACAAACAACCCGGCGGTATCACGCAGATTGCGCGGGCCGACAAACGGCAGCACCAGATAAGGGCCGTCGCCGACACCCCAGTAGCCGAGGGTCTGGCCGAAGTCTTCGTCGTGTTTTTCCAGTCCGGACGGGGTTGCGACATCGAACAGGCCGAGCAGTCCGGCCGTGGTGTTGATCGCGATGCGGCCGACATCCGACAGCGCTTCGCTGACCTTGCCCTGCAGCAGATTGTTCAACGCAACGACGACGTCATTCAGGTTGGAAAATACGTTGCTGATCCCTGTGCGGGCGATGGGCGGCACGACACCCTGGTAGACCTCGGCGACCGGCTTCAGCAGCATGGTGTCCACGCCCTCGTTGAACTGGTATACGCCACGGTTGAGCGGCTCCAGCGGATCGCGGGGGTCTCCGGCGGTCGCGCAACCACCGAGCACACCGAGACTGACGATTGCGCAGGCAGTGGCCAACCGCAAACGACGGACAACAAGGAACATTTTCAAATCCTTTTGGTGTGTTGCAGCAAACTGTTTCAGCATTATATACAATCGTTTATCAGTCCGCTCGGACAGGCCACGGCAGGCGGTTCGTCCAGTTCAAAGCAGCGCCTGCGGATGCCCGGATTCAGGGCATGCCATTGGTCGGGGATTGGTCTGACGCCCTTTGTTATACTTTCCGGCCCCGATCCGGTGTGCGAAACGGCACATTTGCGGCCTCATGTTCAAGCTCAAGGAGTGGAAGCCATGCTGCAAAAAGCCAAGCCGGCTGTTGAATTGAAAGATCCGAGCCTGTTCCGCCAGCAGTGTTATGTCGATGGTGCATGGGTGGATGCCGACGACAAGTCGACGCTGGCCGTGCTCAACCCGGCCACCCGTGAACAGATCGGCACCGTGCCGAAGATGGGCGTTGCCGAAACCAGGCGCGCGATCGAAGCGGCAAACGCCGCCTGGCCGGCATGGCGCGCGAAAACCGCCAAGGAACGCTCGATTATCCTGCGCAAATGGTTCGACCTGATGATGGCGAATCAGGAAGACCTGGCGAAACTGATGACGGTGGAGCAGGGCAAGCCGATTGCCGAGTCGCGCGGTGAAATCGCCTACGGCGCATCGTTCATCGAATGGTTTGCCGAAGAAGGCAAACGCATTTACGGCGACACCATCCCGACCCATGCTCCGGACAAGCGTATTGTCGTCATCAAACAGCCGATCGGTGTCTGCGCCGCGGTGACGCCGTGGAATTTCCCGAATGCGATGATCACCCGCAAGGCTGGCCCGGCACTGGCCGCCGGCTGCACCATGGTCATCAAGCCGGCGTCACAGACGCCGTACTCGGCGCTGGCCTTGTGTGAACTGGCTGAGCGCGCCGGCATCCCGAAGGGTGTGCTGTCGGTAGTGACCGGTTCCGCCGGTCCCATCGGCAAGGAACTGACAACCAATCCGCTGGTGCGCAAGTTCACCTTCACCGGCTCCACCGAAATCGGCAAGTTGCTGATGCAGCAGTGTGCGACCACCGTGAAGAAGGTTTCGCTGGAACTCGGCGGCAACGCGCCGTTCATCGTATTCGACGATGCGGATCTGGAGTCCGCGGTGGAAGGTGCGATGGCCTCCAAATTCCGCAACACCGGGCAGACCTGCGTCTGCGCCAACCGCATTTTTGTGCAGGAAGGCGTTTACGACAAATTCGCAAAAATGCTGTCCGAAAAAGTCAGTGCGATGAAAGTCGGCAACGGCTTGGAGGACGGTAATCTGCAGGGCCCGCTGATCGACATGAAAGCTGTGGAAAAGGTCGAGGAGCATATCGCTGACGCGCTGGAGAAGGGGGCGAAAGTGCTCACCGGCGGCAAGCGCCACGAAAAGGGCGGGCAGTTTTTTCAGCCCACGGTGCTCGCTGGCGTGACCACCGACATGAAAGTGACACACGAGGAAACCTTCGGGCCGGTGGCCCCGCTGTATCGCTTCAAGACCGAAGAAGAACTGCTGAAGCTGGCCAATAACACTGAATATGGATTGGCAGCGTATTTCTACAGCCGCGACATCGGTCGCATCTGGCGCGTCGCCGAGGGCCTGGAGTCCGGCATCGTCGGCATCAACGTCGGCATCATCTCCAACGAGATCGCGCCCTTCGGCGGCATCAAGGAGTCGGGCATCGGCCGCGAGGGTTCCAAATATGGCATCGAGGAATTCGTTGAAGTGAAGTATCTGTGCATGGGTGACATTAATAAATAGTTGTTTATAAACAAATACTTATATAATCATATCCGTTTTCTCACTGCTATACCTGACTCCGGCCGCCGCGTGCTTTGATGCGGCGGCCTTTTTATCGCTGGAGATTTTCTGGTGTTCAGCATCCTCGGCCTTGACCACGTGGTATTACGCACAGCCAATGTGCCGCGCATGGTGCATTTTTACTGCACGGTGCTGGGCTGCACACTGGAGCGCGAGCGGCCGGATATCGGCCTGACGCAATTGCGCGCCGGCAATTCACTGATCGACCTGGTTGCGGTGGACAGTGAAATCGGCCGCAAGGGCGGCGCTGCGCCCGGTGCTGAAGGGCGCAACATGGATCACCTGTGCCTGCGCATCGAGCCTTTCGATCCGGGCGCACTGACCACGCAGTTGATTCGCCATGGCGTGGTGCCGGGCGAGATCAAGTCGCGATATGGCGCCGACGGATATGGCCCATCGGTTTATATCAGCGATCCCGAAGGCAATACGGTGGAGCTGAAGGGGCCACCGGAATCGCGTCCGGCGGCTGATCTGGGTTAAGGAATCGTATCAACATCAAAAACGTGAACCGCCGATGAACGCCGGTGAATTCTTTTCAAGACTCCCTTGAGGGTGCGCAGATTGATCCGGATTTATTGATGTTTCTGATTTTATCGGCGTTCATCCGCGGTTCATCGGCGGTTAAATAAGATTTGGCTTTTCTGTCAGGCAGTTCAGATCGACGCGACAATTTTTTCGCTGAACGCTTTCGTGCCGAGCTTGCCGCCGAGGTCGACGGTACGCGTTTCGGGTGATTGCAGCGCGGCGTCGATCGCGGCTTCGATGGCCTTGGCTGCGGCATCGAATTCCGCGCGCTGGTGCTTTGTTGCCAGCCATTCCATCAGCATCGTTGCTGACAGCAGCAGCGACACCGGGTTGGCCTTGTCCTGGCCGGCGATGTCGGGAGCTGAGCCGTGCTGGGCCTGCGCGCAGCAGGCGGTGTCGCCGGTCATCGTCGAGCCGGCGATGCCGAGGCCACCGGAAAGCTCGGAGGCCTCGTCCGACAGGATGTCGCCGAACATGTTGCCGGTGACGATGCAGTCAAACTGGTCCGGGATGCGCACCAGCAGTGCGGCCATGGCATCGACGATTTTTTCGTCGAGCTGGACGTCGGGGTAATTCTTCGCCACGGCGCGCACTTCGCGCAGGAACAGGCCGTCGGACATGTGCAGCACGTTGGCCTTGTGCACGGCGGTGACTTTTTTGCGCCGCTTGCGTGCCCACTCAAATGCTACTACGGCGATGCGTCGCGATTGTTTCGCGGTGACCTTGCGGATGGCGATGGCCACATCCTCCGTCGGCATGAATTCGCCGCGGCCCATGAACATATTACGGTCGCCGTAAAAACCTTCGGTGCACTCGCGGAAAATCACCAGATCAATCGGTTTGCCGGTGAGGCCCACGCCCATGCGTGATTTCGCGGGGCGGATGTTGGCGAACAGGTCGAGCTGCACGCGCAGCCAGCCGGAAGGATTGATGCCGCCCTGTTCCTTGGCCGGGTAATCGAGATGCGACACCGGGCCGAGGATGATGCCCGGCGCCTGGCGCGCGGCTTCCTGGATGTCCACGGGGAACGTTGAGCCGTGTTTTTTCAGCGCGCCGAAACCGATTTCGCGCTGGTCCCATTCGAAGCCCAGCTTGAATTTCCTGCTGGCCTGGTCGAGGACGGCGAGGGTGGCTGCAGTGATCTCGGGGCCGATGCCGTCGCCGGGGAGGACGAGAAGTTTCATGTCAATTCCTTGAGGAGTGGGTCGAAAAAAGCGCAGAGTTTAAATAGTCGGGACGTCACAATTAAAGCTGGGCTGCGACGCGCGTCGTGCGCCCGCGAGGTTCGGTCTTGATCGCGCGCACCACGTCGAGGTGTTTGCGCAGGTAACGCGCGGCGTTTTCGCGCGTACCCTGTTCCAGCATGTCGAGCAGTTGCAGGTGTTCGCGGCACTGACCGGCAAAACGCTCGCGGTCATAGTGTGCGCGGTATTCGAGCAGCCGGCGCATGGTGTTGACGCGGCGGATGGCGTCGATCATGAAGCGGTTGCGAGAAAATCCCATCAGAGTTTCGTGGAAATCAGAGCCCATCTTGAACAGCTGTGCACGCGACAGCCGGGCGATGCCGCCGTCGAGAAGCATCTGCTGGTCGCGCCGGATGCGTTCGAACTCGGCCTTGTCGATGTGGAAAGTAGGTTCGAGCAGGGCTGCCGGTTCGAACAGCATGCGGAAGCGGTAGCTCTGGCCATGGGCTTCGACACTGTTGGCCAGCGCGATGAATTGCCAGCCGTGGCCGGGTTTGCGTTCGGCCCAACCTTCCTTTTCCATGCGGTGCAGGATGCGCTGCAGCTCGCGCCGCGGCATGTCGTAGCGGCGCATCAGCGCGGTTTCGGTGACGTTGTCTTCGAGGTGTCCGGCGAGCCGGTCGTCGGCGATGCGCAGATAACGGTCTTCGGCGAGATTCGCTTCCGGGGCGGCTCTGGCCTGCAGCGCCAGAATTTTTTTCAGGAAATAACCGCGATGGCGGGATTGTTCTACGACGCCGGCCTTTTCCAGTTCTGCCAGCGCGCAGCGTACTGGCGAGCGCGACACCTTAAACAGGTCTGCAAGCTGTTGTTCAGCAAGATGTGCGCCGGGCGCCAGATTGCTGCGGCGGATATGGCTGGTTATCTGCAGTGCGAGCTGCTGCGATAGCGCGGATGCCGTGATGCGCATGCCGTCATTCGGCTTTGATGTTCTGCGACTTGATCACGGTCCGCCAGCGTTCGATTTCGGAACGGATGTGCTTATCGAGTGTTTCAGCTGTGGTGCCTCGCGGCACAAAGCCGAGCGCCGAGAAACGTTCCTTGGTGTCGGGGGATTGCACGACACGGTTGATCGCCTGGTTCAGCCGGTCGGTAACCGGCTTGGGCAGGTTGGCAGGTCCGACGATGCCGAACCAGTTGACGACTTCGAAGTCATTGATGCCGCTTTCGCCGAGCGTGGGTACATCAGGCAGCAGCGGGGTGCGTTCGATGGATGCTACGCCGATGGCTTTTACCCGATTGGTGCCGAGCATCGAGGTAATCGAACCCAGTGCGGCAAACATCGTGGAAACCTGACCGCCCATCAGTTCGGTCAGCGACACGTTCGCACCCTTGTATGGGATATGCACCATGTCGGTCTTGGTGCGGGCCTTGAAAAATTCCATGGCGAGATGAGTGATCGCGCCGGTGCCGGATGAGCCGTAGTTGATCTGGCCAGGTTTGGATTTTGCGAGTGCGACCAGATCTTTGGCGGAGCGTATCGGCATCGAGGGATGGATCACCAGCACCTGCGGCGACACCGCCATCAGCGTGATCATCGAAAAATCTTTGATCGGGTCGTACGGTGTCTTCGGCTGCAGGCTCGGGTTGATCGCGTTGGGGCCGGGGTTGGCGAGCAGCAGTGTGTAACCATCAGGCTGCGATCGCGCAACGTATTCCGCGCCGATTGCACCACCTGCGCCTCCGCGGTTGTCGACCAGAACTTGCTGGCCCAGGGGCTCGACCAGGCGCTGGGCCACGACACGGGCAATGATGTCGTTGGCGCCGCCGGGGGCAAAGGGCACGACGATGCGCACCGGTTTTGCCGGGAAGGTTTGCGCGTGAATGTTCTGGACTGCGGGGCCGAAGCCGATTGCGGCCATCAGCAATGCGATGCGATATCCGTGGCGCATGATTTCCTCCGGTGAAATGTGGCAGCCGGTGAGGCTGAGCGTCGGCCGGCGGCTTTATTGCATTTTGTAACACTAAGATACAGAATGCCGCCCGAACAATCAATGACAGCGATGGAGGGGGAAGTGGCTGAAAAACGGGCAGGGCAATCAGGTCTGCAGATCATGGCGACCGCAACGGAGGCTGACTACGCACGCGACCCGGCACGGTGGGGCACACAGCAAGTGGCTGCGCATTTTCCCGATTTCCAGCATCTTGACTTGCGCACCGGTGGCGCGATCGTGCGCCTCCGCCACGGCGGATCCGGGCCGCCGCTGCTGCTGGTCCACGGCAATCCGCAGAACCATACCTGCTGGTATAAGATCGCGGCGCGCCTGGCGAAGCATTACCACGTGATCCTGCCGGACCTGCGCGGTTATGGGGACAGTTCGCTGCCGGAGCCGGGGCCCGACAACGTCAATTATAGTTTCCGTTCGATGGCGCAGGATCTGGTCGACCTCATGAACCAGTTCGGCTACGAACAATTTTTTGTTGCCGGGCATGACCGTGGCGGACGCACGGTGCACCGGCTGTGCATGGACCATCCGCAGCGCATCCTCAAGGCGTGCCTGATGGACATCATTCCCAACCACTATGTATGGAGCAACCCGACCAAGGCCTGGGTGGTTGGTACCTGGCACTGGGCATTCATGGCACAGCCGGAGCCGTTTCCCGAGCGCCTGATCAGCGCGGTGCCGGCGGAGTATTTCATCAAGAGCCGCATGATGATCCGCGGCGGTACCGGACTGGGTTTTCTCAGCGATACCGCGATGGCCGAATACATCCGCTGCTACACGCTGAAGACCATCACCGGCTCCTGCCGCGATTACCGCGCGACGGCGACCTGTGATTTCGCTATGGATACCGCCGACAAGGATAAAAAACTCGCGATGCCGCTAATGTTGCTGTGGGGCGCCCGTGGCCATTCGCCGGAGCGCGCGCAGAAATTCGTCGAAATCTGGCGCAACTATGCCGCGGATATTGTGAGAACGGATCCGCTGGACTGCGGTCATTATATGCAGGAAGAGATGCCTGAGCAGATATACAGCCATTTCAGTCAATTTTTTGTGCCTTGAAACGGTTTACCGGCGCACAGCACCGTAGAATATGGACATCATGCCTCACGTCGCCGCCCTCTACCGTTATCCCGTCAAGGGTTTCACCCCCGAACACTGCACCACGCTGACCGTGCTGCCCGAAGGCCGGGTGGCGGGTGACCGCGTGCTGGCGTTCCGCTTTGCCAACGCGCCGGTGGCCGACGACCAGTGGTGCCGCAAATACGAAGGCATCGTGCTGGCGAACACGCCGGGTCTTGCGCGGCTGAGCACGCAGTTCGACCACCGCCAGTTGCGGTTGAAGATTGCGTTGGGCGACCAGGTGCTCGCCGAGGAGGGCCTCGATGACGCCGGCCGCAAGCGCATGGTCGAGGCACTGACCGCGTATGTGTTGAGCCTCAAGGAGCACCCGCTGCGCAACCATCCCGATCGCCTGCCGCTGAAACTGATCGGCGACGGCGTCACGCCGCGCTACCAGGACAACGAAACCGGGCAGGTGACTCTGCACAGCCGTGAGACCATCACCTCGGCTGCCGCAGCGCTGCGCGATCCGAAACTGAGCGAACACCGCTTCCGTTCCAACATCGCGATTGAGGGGATTGAAGCCTGGGCAGAACAATCCTGGCTCGGACGCAGCATCCGCATCGGCGGCGTCGAGTTTGACGTGATGAAATCCAAGGTGCGCTGTCTGGCAACGCATGCCAACCCGGTCACCGGCGAGCGCGACCTGCAGGTGATGCAGGAATTGATGCGGTCGTTTGCACAGAAAGAACCCACGCTGGGCGTCGGCATGCTCACGCGCGGCGCCGGCGGCGAGATCCGGGTTGGCGACGATCTGACGCTGCTCCCCTGAAAACAGCACGATCGCCTTGTCGTGCTGCACTGCAGCGTCTAGAATATAAAACGTCTGCAGGAGAGCGGGATTTCCATAATCCCCGCCGAAGGCGTAAACCCTCGTAATCGCTCAGGCCAAGTTACTGCGGACGGCAACAGCCGATCTGGAGAGTGACCACCGGGAAACCGGCATGGTCCACCGAAGGGGCACGCGAACCCAGGTTCGCAAAACTCTCAGGTAAATGGACAGGGAGGGCGGCGCGGAGCTGAACTGAGCCTGAAACAGGCTCTGTCCCTGTCCGTACCCAACTGAGCCCTACCCAACCTGAGGGTTTTTCATGAAAGTCATCGTTCTGGGCGCCGGTGTGGTCGGCACCACAGCGGCTTGGTTCCTGGCGCAAGCCGGACATCAGGTCACGGTTATCGAGCGCCAGCCGGCAGCCGCGCTGGAAACGAGTTTTGCCAACGGCGGGCAGATTTCCGTCAGCCATGCCGAGCCCTGGGCCCATTCTGGCGCGCCGCTGCGGGTTCTCCAGTGGATGTTCAAAGAAGATGCGCCGCTGCTGTTCCGGCCGCGCCTCGACCTTCTGCAATGGCAGTGGTGTCTGGAATTCCTGCGCGAATGCACGCCTGCGCGCACGCGGCACAACATCCGGCAACTGGTCAATCTCGGGTTGTACAGCCGCGGCCTGCTCCGGGAACTGCGCGCAGAGACCGGCATCGAGTACGATCACCTTGAGCGCGGCATCCTGCATTTTTATACCAGCCAGCAGGCGCTCGACGCGGCGCAGGAACCGGCGCGCATCATGCGCGAGTTCGGTTGCGAGCTCGACATGAAAACGCCGGAGGAGTGCGTGGCGATCGAGCCGGCGCTGGCGCACGCACGGGCCGGCATCACCGGCGGCAGCCTGACGCCGTCGGATGAGTCGGGTGACGCGCAACTGTTCACGCAGCGGCTGGCGGCCTTGTGCGAAAAATCCGGCGTGCAGTTTTTATATGGCCACACCATCACCCATGTTGCTGCTGCCGGCGGCATGGTCAGCGGCGTCCGTGTGACCGGGCCCGATGGCCGAGCTGTGCTGATCAGTGGGGATGCTCATGTGGTCGCGTTAGGCAGTTACAGCCCGCAGCTGTTGGCACCGCTGGGCATCCGGCTGACGATTTATCCGGCCAAGGGTTATTCGGTGACCTTGCCGGTTGCCGATCCGGCGCGCGCACCCAGCGTCAGCCTGACCGACGACGAATACAAACTGGTGTATTCGCGGCTCGGTGATCGCTTGCGCATCGCCGGCACCTGCGAACTGAACGGTTACGATAACGCGTTGAATGATGTGCGCTGCCAGGCCATCGTCCGCCGTACGGAAGAACTGTTTCCGGGGGCGGGGGATGTGACGCAGGCGCGGTACTGGGCTGGATTGCGCCCGGCAACGCCGTCGAACGTGCCCTACATCGGAAAAACCAAATACGCCAACCTCTACCTCAATACCGGACACGGCACGCTGGGCTGGACCCATGCCTGCGGTTCCGGGCGGGCGATTGCCGACATTGTTTCCGGCAAGAAACCAGAAGTGGATTTTGCCTTTGCCGGCATGCCCCGACGCGCACCACACTGAACATTGCATCAACCCGGACATAACCATGAATCAGGGGCAGTTTGGCCTTGTGGGGATTGTATACCGTGTATACAATCTGCGAAAACCAGTCAGGAGCAAGCGCGATGGCCGATGCCGGCGCCCCCCGCAGCAATTACCAGAACATGGCTTTCCGATGATCGAAGTGGAGTGGCTTCCGCTCAAGCGGCGGCGCCACAGCATGATATTGATGTCGGAGGTTGGCATTCCGTTACGGGTGACCGAAGACCTGATCGAAATCGCAGCATCTTTGATTGACTACGTCAGGATCACCGACCATGTCAGCCTGTCTGACCGTCTGGCTGCAATGGGAAAAAAAGAATTTCTGCTATTCGAACTGGGTCTGATCCAGCCCCAGGAAAAAGCGACCTGGCTGGTTGAGCGTTATGGCTCCGAAATCAATTTCACCGGTGTGGCGCCGGCCGACGTGGTCGCGGTGGACGCGATCCACCGCGGCATTCATCGCCAGGCCGGTTACCGAGCGATGGTTTCTTAAACCCGTACCCGATATTAAGGAGATGGCCATGGAAGCAGCGCAAAGCAAGCAAACGATTGCCGTGAACAGTCCGGAGCAGGTGCAGGTGCTACCCAGCGGGGCCGCGCTGGGCGCGGAAATCCGCGGTGTTGATCTGTCGCAGCCCGTGCCGGATGCAACACGCGAGTTGCTGCGCAAGGCCTGGTCAGATCATCTGGTTCTGTTCTGGCGCAAGCAAACGCTGCCCGACGAAGCGTTTCTCGCCGCAGCGGGTATTTTCGGCATGCCCAAGGAGCCGGCGGCGCGTAAATACCAGGTGGCCGGCGGATACAAAATCGGCGGCAGGATGGTGCCGCTGCATCCGCATCTGTCGCTGATCAGCAACCTTGATGAGCACGGTAACCCGGTCAAGGACAACGGCGGACTGGGCAGCTACGAAGTGGTCTGGCACAGCGACAATTCCTATGTCGCGGTGCCACCCGCTGGCAGCATGCTGTATTCGATCGTCATTCCGACCAACGGCGGCGGCGACACCTGGTTCAACAACCAGTACAAAGCCTATGAAGAATTGCCGGACGATCTGAAAGCTGCGATCAAGGGGCGCATGCAGATCCACGATGCCAGCCGGAACAGTGCCGGCGTGTTGCGCCCGACGGTGAAAATGCCGACCAAACCCGGGGAAGTGCCGGGGCCGGCGCATCCACTGGTGCGCATCCACCCGACGACTGGGAAACCCGCGCTGTACCTGGGGCGGCGGCGCGACTGGCCGTCCAACTACATTATCGGCATGTCCAACGAAGACAGCGAAGCATTGCTCGACAGGCTGTGGGCGCATGCAACTCAGGAAAAATATGCCTGGAAACACATGTGGCAGGTCGGCGACGTCATCCTCTGGGATAACCGCTGTGCGATGCATTACCGTTCGGAAGTGGATTCGACGCAACCTCGCGTCATGCACCGTACCGTGATCAACGGCGAAGCCGTGATCGCGGGATAAACCGTGGCACAACGCAGCCGCGCGAAGCGACCCGCCACCAGGATAGTGCCCGATGCCAGCGTACTTAAACGTCTGGCGACACGTCAGGCTCCGTTGGCGGGAGACGCGCGTTCACTGGGGGCGGTGGCGGCGCAGGAAATACGCCGGGCGATCCAGGAGGGCCGTATTCCGACGGGCACCCACCTGACCGAGACCGATGTTGCCGAGTGGCTCGGTATGAGTCGTACGCCAATCCGCGAAGCCATGCGCCGGCTGGAAAACGAAGGACTGCTGCTGAACCAGCCGTTTCGCGGCGCGATGGTGATGCGTCTTGATGCCGAGGATATCCGCCAGTTGTTTGCGGTGCGCGAACTGCTGGAGAGCGCGGCAGCCGGCTGGTGTGCGGAGCACGCATCCGTGGCTGAAATCGAGGTCATGCGTGACCTGCTGGTGCAGGAAGAGAGGGAACTGGTTGATCCGCGGGCGCTGATGGCGCTCAACCGGCGTTTTCATGACGCGGTGCTCGATGCGGCGCGTAACAATTTCCTGCGCAAAGCCACGGTAGGAGTGCAGGCATCGTTCCCGCTTTTGGGTGATTCCAACCTGCTGGACGAGCCGCGCGCGCGGGAAGCACATGCGCAGCACCGCAAGATCCTTGAAGCTATTTTCAGGCGCGACCGCACCGGTGCCGAAGCGGCGGCACGTGCACATGTTCGTGCCTCGCTGGACTACCGGCTGGCCCGGGTTGCACCGGATGTGGGAGCCGATTTGAATTCCCAAACCATTAAAAAATAAAAAAGTAATCAACCGAGGAGATGTTCGTGAAACTTCATGCATTTTGTATTTTCGTAATTTCCGGCATGGCCTGCAGCATGTCGTCAGTTGTGGCCCAGACTCCGGCATACCCGACCAAGCCGGTGCGCATGCTGGTGCCCTTCGTGGCCGGCGGCGGCACTGATCTGGTGGCGCGAGCCGTCGCGCAAAAACTGTCGGAACGCGCGGGTGTCACCTTCGTCGTTGACAACCGCCCGGGTGCGGGAGGCCGCATCGCGATGGAAACCACGGCGCAGGCCGCGCCCGACGGTTACACCATCACCATGATTTCCGGCACCACCACTGCGAGCAGTAATCTGTATAAAAACTTGCCGTACGACTTTGCCAAAGACTTTGCGCCGATTTCACAGGTCACCGAACAGCCCTACGTGGTGCTGGTGCCCAACGCATTACCGGTGAAATCGATCCCGGAGCTGATCGCGCTGGCGAAGGCGAAACCCGGCACGCTGAATTACGGGACATCAGGCGCCGGTGGCATGCAGCATCTGTCGGGCACGCTGCTGTCGCAGAAGGCGGGTATTACCATGGTCCATGTGCCGTACAAAGGGGGCGGTCAGGTCATCATTGATCTGGTGTCGGCACAGGTCCAGCTGGCTTTCCTCAACCCGCTTGGTGCGCGGCCGCATATTGCATCGGGCCGGGTACGCGGCATCGCAGTGACTACACGCAAACGCGCGCAGGCCTTCCCAAATCTGCCGACGATTGCCGAGACGCTGCCCGGTTTCCATGTCAGCAACTGGTACGGGCTGGTGGCGCCGGCGCGGGTTTCGCCGCAAATCGTGCAATATCTCTACAAGCAGGTGGTGACCGCGATTGCCGAGCCGGACATGAAGGACCGCCTCGAGAAGGAGGGGTCGGAACTACTGGGCAGCACGCCCAAGGAGTTCGGCACACACATCAACAACGAAGTGAAGTTGTGGGGCAAGGTTATCAGGGAGGCGGGGCTCACAGCGAACTGAAAACCGTAATTGCAGGCAGGTAAAAAAACGGCGCGTCCCTTGGAGGGCGCGCCGTGTTTTCTTCGGCATTGGTTTACTGCTGGCCGTACATTTTCTTGCCGGCGAACGGCACCTTGGCCGTCAGCACATCGCCGGACAGGGCTTCGGTGATGAAGATCTGCTTGTGGTCGGGGCCGCCGAAGGCGAGGTTGTCCAGGTGATGGTGCTTGTCATGGCTCTTCGACGAAATCAGGTGCGTTGGCAGCATGTTGGCATCAAAGCGCCAGATGCCCACGCCGAGCTGGCAGACCAGCAGGCCATTCTCGCCGTCCATCTCGATGCCGTCGGGTCCGGCAACGCCGCCGGAGAGCTGGATCGCCAGGCCGGTTTTTGACACCGAGCCATCGGCCATCAGCGGCAGGCGCCACACCGAGTTCGAGCGCGTCATGCCGACATAAACATGTTTTTCCGTGGTGGACAGCGTGATGCCGTTGGGGCTGGGGCCGTTTTCGAGCAGGCGGCGCAGTTCGCCGTTGGCGGTGAGACGGAACACGCGACCGGTCGGGTCGGCGATACCGGTCTGGCCCTGATCGGTGAAATAGAGGTCGCCGTTCGAGGCGAAGTGCAGATCGTTCAGCCCCTTGAAGCTTTCGCTGTACGCGGTGCGCAACACGTTTTCCAGTTTGCCGGTTTTCACGTCCAGCGTGAGCAGGCCTTCCTTGTAATCGCAGATGAACAGACGGCCGTCCTTGTGGAATTTCATGCCATTGGGCCAGCCGTCGTACTGGATCACCAGATCCCAGTCGCCCTTGGGCGTGATGCGGAAAATGCGGCCGAAGGGAATATCGCACACGAACAGATTGCCATCGCGGTCAAAGGAGGGTGCTTCGAGGAAGCATTCGACTTCCGCATTCTGGCGATTGGGATCGGACCAGGTGCTGCGGCTTTTCTTGCGGAATTTCCCGGGCATGGAGGTGAAGACTTCGGCGTGGATGTGCTCCAGCGGTTTGAACGGATTGAACATGACGCGATGATTCCTCTAGCGTTTAATTTAAGTATTTGATTTTATTGATATTTTTTGATGTCGGCGGGATACGTGTTGCGGAAATCACGATGCCACCACGGTGTGATCTGCAACGGCAAACAAACGCAGCGATGGTAGCACGCGTGTTGTGCGATATCAGTATTAGTCCGTCCATATCGCGACATGGGAAAAACGTGAACTGCCGTGGTGAGGTAGCATCGGTGCCTGCATCAAAATCAAAAAACGTTAATCGCCGATGAACGCCGATAAAATCCAAAACATCGAAAGCACAATGCATTGAATCAACCCAGGCAATACTTTTAACGGCCTGTGTTGACGGCTGCCGAATCGAGGTATCGGCGTGCATCGGCGTTCATCGGCGGTAAAATTGGATCTGGTGTTTTTATTAGGAGCAGCGCCGTGTTCGAAGGTTTCAAGCATGTCCAGATTCAGACCACCGATCCCGAAGTCAAAATCAATCTGCGTTACGGCGGCAATGGCCCACCCATCCTGCTGCTGCACGGCAATCCGCTGACCCATGTGCACTGGCATCTGGTCGCGCCGCGACTGGCGAAGGACTTCACGGTGGTGGCGACCGACCTCCGTGGTTACGGCGACAGCGACAAACCGCGCGGCAAAGAGGACCACAGCAACTATTCCTTCCGGCGCATGGGCCAGGATCAGATTGATGTCATGGCGCAACTGGGGTTCAAACAGTTCTGCGTCGCCGGTCACGACCGCGGCGCACGCACTGCCTTCCGCATGGCGCTCGATCATCCGGACAAGATCAAAAAATTCGCCAGCTTTGACATCCTGCCCACGCACCACATGCTGACCAACGCGACCTGGCAGTGGGCGCTGAATTCCTCGCACTGGTTTTTCATGGCGCAGGCCTATGACATCCCGGAAAAACTGATCGAAGGCAAATACGATTACTACATCAAGCAGAAGCTGACCAAACTCGGCATCGGCAAGGGCGGTTTTTCGGAAGAAACGCTGAAGGAATATGCCCGCGTCTGCACTGCGGAAAACATTCACGGCGTGTGCGAGGATTATCGCGCTGCGGTGAGCGTGGACATGGCGATGGATACCGACGACTTCAAGGCCGGGCGCAAGATCCAGTGCCCGACCGCGGTGTATTGGGGCGAGCAAAGCCACACCGAAAAACATTTCGACCCGCGCAAGGCCTGGCCGCAGTACGCTTCAAACATTGTACGTATCCAGCCGCTGCCCTGCGGCCACTATCCGGCGGAGCAGGTACCGGACATGGTGTACGACGAAATCAGCACTTTTTTTCGTGGCTGACGGCCAAAGTGGTGAAGAAGTAGATTGATTTATGGATTTATGAAAGGGGACAAGGCGTGATTACAGTGGCACCTGTTAAGCCCGATTTTGTTGCAAAAATTGGCAATGTTGATTTGACTCAACCGATCTCTGAAAAGACCTTCAGCGAAATTGAAGCCGCCTTTGAACGATATGCAGTTCTGATTTTTCACAATCAGCCGCTCAATGAAGATCAGCAAAATTCGTTTGCCAATAAATTTGGTCCCCTTGGCCGGCCAGCGGCACCATTCCGGCCGGAAAACACAGAAAGGCTCAAGCGGCCGGAATCGGCTGATATATCAAATGTCGACGAGCGGGGCGGAGTTCTTCCGCAAGGGGATGTAAGGCTCTTGATCAATCGCGCAAATGCACTTTGGCACACTGACTCAACGTTTAAACGGGTGCCGGCAAAAATGTCCATGCTTTGCGCGCAAAGCGCCGTGCCAACGGGAGGGGAGACGGAGTTTACTGATATGCGGGCGGCTTGGGATGCGCTGCCTGCAGACCGCCAGAAAGCTCTGGATGGGTTGGTGGCGGAGCATGATTATTTTCATTCGCGGATGAAGGTTGGGCTGGATCCGAAGTCAGTGAGTCCCGAGCGTCGAGCGATGCTTCCGCCTGTGCCTCAAATTCTAGTGCGGACGCATCGGGTGAATGGGAGAAAGTCACTGTATCTGGCTTCTCATATCAAAAGAATTTATGGCATGGCTGACACAGAAGCACAAAAACTGGTTGAGCAATTGATGACCCATTCAACGCAGCCTCAATTTACATATGCTCATCAATGGACTGTCGGTGATGTGGTTCTATGGGACAACAGGTGCACCATGCATCGTGGCAGGCCCCATGATCCGAAGTTGCCGCGGGTGATGCGAAGGGCCACTGCAATGGATGTGGGGCCAAGTGTTCAGGATGACTGGAAGCCCGCAGTGTAAATTCAGTCGAAAACAATAAAACAACAGATTTTTTGGAGGAGTAATGAAGGCATTTAAAGCGTTTTTTGTTTGTTTTTTTTGTGGTTTTGCCGTCTCGGCCCTTTCCCAAACGTTTCCCTCATGCAATTCGATGCGAATGGTGATTGCGTATCCGGCAGGCGGTGGAACTGATATTCAGGGGCGCATCATTGCCCAGAAACTTTCCGAGAAATGGGGGAAAAATGTCGTAGTAGAGAATCGGGGTGGTGGAGGGACTGTAATCGCCACGGCGATTGTTGCAAAGTCAACACCTGGTGGCTGTACTTTGCTGCTTACTGCGTTGCCATTTGCAATCAATCCATTTGTCATGGAAAAACTCCCTTATGAGGAGAAAGAGCTTGCTCCTGTAACTCAAACACTCCGGTTCCCTCAGGTTCTTGTTATCACGCCCAGTCTTTCAGCCAGGACTGTAAAGGAGCTGCTTGCTTATGCGGCCTCCACTCCTGGAAAGATCAGCTTCGGCTCGACAGGGCACCTCGGTACGAGTCACTTGGCGGGCGAACTGTTAAGTAGCATGTCTGGAATAAAGCTGGTCCATATTCCATATAAAGGAGCATCGCCAGCGCACGCAGATTTGTTTTCAGGGCGGGTGCCGATGATGTTCGATAGTCTGGGGAGTATTAACCGATACATTACATCCGGACAGGTCCGTGCAATCGCAGTGACTTCAGCCACCAGAAGTTCTCAGCTTCCCAATGTTCCCACGGTGGCGGAGTCTGGATATCCGGGTTTCGAGGTTGCGGCGTGGCACGGAGTGGTTACCACTGGCGGGACAGCAAGAAATGTAGTTGAAAAAATTTCGGCTGATATTCGGGACGTATTGCAGGCTGCAGAAATGCGCGACCGAATGGCACAGGTTTCTGCTGAAATCGTGGCCAGCACTCCTGCTGACTTCCAGGTATTTATCAAGGCTGAAGCGAATCGATGGGGGAAGATAATTCGGGATCTGAACATCAAAAAAGAGTAATTTTTTTCATTCAGGTTTTTATCCGGGAATTGAATCTGGCAGTACGGAGTCGTGCAGAAACTCCGGCAGCCTCCCCTTGCTGTTTTCATGAGGCTGAACATTTCCGACGACGAATCGCAGCGGTATCCCTACTGGCGCAGCAACCGGTGTGTGCTGCCGCTCGCGAACCTGATCTGCGGGTTGGGTTTCAATCTGGTGTGGCCGTTCGTGCCGCTGATGGTGCGCGGGCTCGGTGTGCGCGAGAACCTCGAGACCTGGGTTGGTTACATGCTGATGGTGTTCTACCTGGTCAGCTTCGCGGTGAGCCCGATCTGGGGCGGCATTGCCGATCACTACGGTCGCAAGCTGATGGTGTTGCGCGCGATGCTCGGCATCGGTGTTGCCATGATGGTGATGCCGTTTGCCGAAACGCCGCTGTCGTTCGCGGCACTGTTAATGCTGATTGCCGTGTTCAACGGGTTCACGCCGGCCGGGGTTTCACTGCTGGTCGCCAACACCCCGCCCAGGCGCATCGGCAGCGTGGTGGCGCTGGCGCAGACCGGCGGACTGATCGGACAAGTGCTGGGGCCGGCGCTCGGCGCGATGTTGATCGCTATTTTCGATCAGCAGCATCAGGTGTTCTGGATCAGCGGGGGATTGATGCTTGCCGGCGGTGCGCTGGTTGCTTTATTTGCCGGTGAAGTGAAGCAACTGGCGGCCGGTCCCTGGCGTGCGCGCTGGGTCGGCGGTCTGCGCGACCTGCTGGCGGTGCCGCGCATCGGGCTGCTTTACCTGATCGGCTTCCTGTTCATGATCATGTGGTTTGGCGGCGTGACGGTGATCACGGTTTTCGTGCTGCAACTGCTTGAGGCGCAGGGCGCTGGTGCTGCGCGGGAGGCATTCTGGGTGGGGGCTGCAGCGATGGCGATGGCGGTCGGGACCGTGATCGCGCTGCCGCTATGGGGACGGGCTCTCGACCGCATTGGGCCCGGGCGGGTGCTGGTGTTCGCGGCGGTAGCGACGATCGTTACTCACCTGCCGCTGCTGGTGATCGACACCCCGCTGCAACTGGTCATCACCCGTGCTGCGTTCGGTCTTACTGCAGCGGCAATGCCGACGGCGATCGTGCAGTTGATCAGGATGCATGCGCCAGCGGGCACGGATGCGCGAGCGATTTCCTATTCGACGGCGTTCCAGTTTTTTGCGATGGGCTTAGCACCGTTCGCTGCAGGTCTGATCGGACCGGTGTTCGGGCTGCGCGTTTATTTCGCGCTGACGATAATTGCGATGGCCGGCGGGTTGGTGCTGTGGTTGCGTGCTGTCAGATCAGGACAAGGCCAACGCTAGGTCGCGGGATCCAGCGATTATTCGTAATTCCGGCGCAAGCTGGAATCCAGGGCTTTAAAGGCATCGGCCTGCGGTCGACTCTGGATGCCGGCTTGTGCCGGCATGACGGACTTTTGAAGGTTGGTCAGTTGGGTTTCAGGTTTGCAGCCCGGATCACCATGTTCCACTTTGTCGTTTCCGACCTGATGTAGGCGGTGAATTCCTCGGGTGTTGATACCACGGTTTCGATGCCGCGCGCGAGCAGTGGGTCGCGCACCTCCGGCGATTGCAGTACGGTCCGCAGATCTTTTTGCAGGCGCTCGATCACCGGTTTCGGCGTGTCGGCGGGGGCGAGCATGCCGTACCAGTTGCTGGCTTCGTAACCCTTGAGGCCCGGGGTCTCGGCGACGGTCGGCACGTCCGGTAACGCCGGCGAACGTTTGGCGCCGGTCACTGCCAGGGCCACGGCGCGGCCGGCCTTGACCGGCGGCACTCCCGTGGATACCACCGCCACAAACACCGGCAATTGTCCGCCGAGCAGGTCGGTCAATGCCGGGCCGCCGCCCTTGTACGGGATATGCTGCATGTCAATTCTGGCCATGGTCTTCAGCAATTCACCGGCGAGATGTCCGGGACTGCCGAGTCCCGATGACGCGTAATTCAACGAGCCCGGTTTCAGTTTGGCGAGCTTGATCAGGTCGGGGATGGATTTGGCGGCGACCGCCGGATGCACGATGAACATGTTCTGCAACTGCACGGCCATCGTGATCGTCGAAAAATCCTTCAGCGGATCGTACGGCACCTTGGTGATGCTCGGGCTGATCACCAGCGCCCCCAGTGTGCCGAGGTGCAGGTTGTAGCCGTCGGGGGTCGCGGCTGCGGCGATTTCGGCGCCGATGGTGCCGTTGGCGCCGGCGCGGTTGTCGATGACCACCTGCTGTTTCAGCGTCTCACCCAGTTTGGGCGCGATGATGCGCGCAACGAGGTCGGTGGCGCCGCCGGGTGGAAAGCCGATGATCAGCCGCACCGGGCGCACCGGATAGTCTTCCGCGGCAACGCCGCCGGCGGCCAGCGCCAGCAGTGCCGCGCAGGCTGCGGCCAGCGGTTTTCCGGGTTTGAAGTAGCGGGTCATCAGGGAATTCCTCCAGTATTATTGTTCGGCCTGCTCATGTGCTCCGGCGACCGTAGGGTTGGATTATACGAGTTACGAGTGCCCCTGAGCGGATTCACGGCGCCGGGCAATACCGCCTTTAACGCCGGACGAGGAGATACCGATGACGAACCCGGATGTCGTGCTGCAGTTGCACACGCTGCTGGGCGACTATGCCAATACCGCCGCCCTGAAAAAGGGCGTGGTGGTGTCGCCGCGCATCCGCTTCGATTTTGCCGATGTACAACTGCCGCAGAACGCATTCAAGGCGGTGGTGCGCGGCGAATTCGATGTCGCCGAGCTGGCAGTCGTGACCTACCTGCAGGCGCTGGCCCAGGGCAAACCGCTGATCCTGTTGCCGACGGTGGTGATGGCGATCCCGCCGCATCCTTGTCTGGCATACAACACCACGCGGGGCGTGCTGCGGCCGGCTGATCTGCCGGGGCTTCGCGTCGGCATCCGCGCGCATTCGGTGACCACCGTGGCCTGGGTGCGCGGCATTCTTGCCAACGATTACGGCGTTGACCTCGACCGCGTGCAATGGGTGGCGTTCGAGGATCCGCATGTGCCGGAGTGCGTCGAACCGCCGAACGTCATACGTGCGCCGGCAGGCAAAACACTGCTCGGCATGTTGCATGCCGGTGAACTTGATGCCGGTGTGGTGATGGCCGGTGACCAGAAAGATGGCCGCCTGCAACCGGTGATCCCGGAGCCGCAGGCCGCACTCGCACGCTGGCGCACACATCACAAGGTGCGGCCGCTGAACCATGTGATGGTGGTTCATCGCGATCTTGCTCGTGCGCAGCCGTGGTTCGCGGAGGAGATGGTGCGGCTGCTGCAGCGTAGCGCCGCGCAGGCGCCGGATATGCCTGGCGCGGATTCCATACAGTCCGGCATCGAAGCCCTGCGGCCCAGCCTCGAGCTGATCATCCGCTATGCGTTCCAGCAAGGCCTGATCCCGCGGCGTTTTGCCTTGGACGAACTGTTCAACATGTGAGAGCGGAGGGTCGCAGGGGGTGAGCGCATGGCCGGTGCACAGGTATAATCCGCGCACATTTTTGAGAGCTGAATTTTGAAAGCTGAAAGCCCATCCATGCTGGATACCAACAAAACCTGGGACCTGCTGGTCGTCGGTGGCGGCAACGCAGCCTTGTGCGCGGCGCTGATGGCCCGCGAAGCCGGTTGCAGCGTCCTGTTGCTCGAAGGCGCACCCAAGCACTTCCGCGGCGGCAACAGCCGCCATACCCGCAACCTGCGCTGCATGCACGAAGAGCCGCAGGACATTCTCACCGGCACCTATCCCGAAGAAGAATACTGGCAGGATCTGCTGAAAGTCACCGGCGGTCTGACCAGCGAACACCTGGCGCGGTTGACGTTGAAGCATACCGCCTCATGCCGGCCGTGGATGTACAAACACGGCGTGCGGTTCCAGCCGCCGCTCGGCGGCACGCTGCACCTGTCGCGCACCAATGCTTTTTTCCTCGGTGGCGGCAAGGCACTGATGAATGCCTATTACCATTCGGCTGAACAACTCGGGATTTCGATTCATTACGAAGCGCAGGTTACCGACCTTGAAATCGACGGTGATACCTTCAAGTCGGCGACGTTCACCTGCGAAGGTGCGACTCACAAGGTGTGCGCCAAGGCAGTGGTGATTGCCTGCGGCGGTTTTCAGGCGAACCTGGAATGGCTGGAAGAGGCCTGGGGCCCCGCCGCGAAGAACTTCCTGGTGCGCGGCACGCCGTACAACCGCGGCGACATCCTGAAAATATTGCTCGGCAAGGGTGCGAAGCAGATCAGCGATGCGTTGCAGGGCCATTGTGTGGCGATTGATGCGCGTTCGCCGAAATACGACGGCGGCATCATCACCCGCGTCGATGCGGTGTCGCTGGGTATTGTCGTCAACAAGAATGCACAACGCTTCTATGACGAGGGCGAGGATTTCTGGCCCAAGCGTTACGCGATCTGGGGCCGGCTGGTGGCGGGGCAGCCCGACCAGATCGGTTATTCGATTATCGATGCCAAGGCCATGGGCAAGTTCATGCCGCCGGTGTACCCGCCCATTCGCGCCAAAACGCTGCGCGAGTTGGCAACCAAGCTGGAGATTGACCCGGATGCGCTGGAAAAAACCGTTGCCGAATTTAACGCGGCTGTAAGGCCTGGAACTTTTGACCACACCATCCAGGACGATTGCGTCACCGAGGGCCTGACGCCGCCGAAGACACACTGGGCGCTGAAAATCGACACAGCGCCGTACTTCGGTTATCCGCTGCGGCCGGGCATCACCTTTACCTATCTCGGGGTCAGCGTCGACGACAGGTCACGGATGATCCTGCAGGACGACAAGCCCTGCAAAAACATATTCGCGGCAGGGGAAATCATGGCAGGCAATGTATTGGGCAAGGGCTACCTGGCGGGCATCGGCATGTCCATCGGCACCACCTTCGGACGCATTGCAGGCGAGGAGGCGGGCAAATATGTACGCGGCTGAAGACAAACCGATGAGCCTCGACGAACTGATCGAGGATGCCCAGCGCGTACTTCGTGTCTGCAACGCCTGCCGTTACTGCGAAGGTTATTGCGCGGTGTTCCCGGCACTGGCGCGCCGCCTCGAATTCACCGAGAACGACATCCATTACTTGGGCAACCTGTGCCACAACTGCGGCTCCTGCCTCTATGCCTGCCAGTTCGCGCCGCCGCACGAGTTCCAGGTCAATTTCCCGAAGCTGATGGCGAAAGTGCGCGGCCAGACTTACCGCAAATACGCCTGGCCCGGATTCCTCGGCGTGCTGTACGAAAAAAATGGCGTCGCGGTGAGCCTGATTTCGGCGCTGAGCATCGGCCTGCTGTTCTGGCTGGCGGGTGCGTTGACCAACCCGGAGCAGTTTTTCGCTGCGCACAGCGATGCGCAGGGTTCGTTCTATGCGCTGATGCCGCATAACCTGATGGCGGGCGTGTTTGGAGCGGTGTCGGTGTTCGTGGCGATTGCCTTGCTGATGAGCTTTGTCCGGTTCTGGCCGTACATGGGCGAGGAACTGGCGGACTTCTTCAAGGGCGGACCGCTGGCCGAAGGCCTGCATGATGCGTTCACGCTGAAAAACCTCGGCGGTGGCGTCGAAAACGAGGGCTGCACCTTCCCGACGGAACAGAAGTCAAAGACACGCCGGATGTTTCACCACTTCACGTTCTACGGTTTCATCTTGTGTTTCGCGGCGACCAGTGTTGCAACCTTCTATCACTACGTGCTGAAAATCCCCGCGCCGTATCCGTTCTGGAGTCTGCCGGTGTTGCTGGGTACCGTCGGCGGTATCGGGTTGTTAATCGGGCCTGTCGGATTGCTTTGGATCAAACACCAGCGTGATCCCGAGTTCAAGGTGCCGGAACAGACCGGCATGGACGCGGGTTTTCTGGTGCTGCTGTTCATGATCAGCCTGACCGGACTTGGCTTGCTGATCTGGCGCGAAAGCGCTTCAATGGGCACCTGGCTCGCGATCCATCTCGGCTTCGTGCTCGCGCTGTTCCTGACCATGCCCTACGGCAAGTTCGTGCACGGCTTGTATCGGGTGGCGGCGCTGGTGCGTTACCATCTCGAACGGCGGCGGCCGGTGCCGGGGATAGCCGCGGAATAAAACATCCGCCCGGCCCGGGCGTTCCAAATCCTGTTTCAGCGAATGCGAAAGCAGAGGGTGGATGATGACGGAACTGTCCTTCATTACTGTCTGCAAGGGAAGGCTGGACCATCTCAGGCAGACTTTGCCTCTGCTGGCCGCGCAGGCTGATGCCGAAACCGTGGTGGTCGACTACGGTTGCCCGCAGGGCACACGCCATTGGATCAAAGAAAATTTCCCCACCGTAAAAACGGTCGCCGTCGATGATGATCCGGGGTTTTGCCTGTCCCGCGGCAGAAACATCGGCGCGAGTGCTGCAGCAGCATCACGGTTCTGTTTTATTGACGCTGATATCAAGATTCAGAGCGGATTTGTTCAATGGCTGCTTCAGAACTGGCAACCACGGAATTATTTTCGTGCAACACACCAGAGACGGGATATCTTGGGCACTGTCGCCTGCCCGGCTGAAGACTTCTTCCGGATCGGAGGCTACGACGAAGCCATACGCAACTGGGGCGGTGATGACGTTGATTTTTATATGAGGCTTGAGGAAATCGGCTGCCACTTGTCTGCCTTTCCCGCATCGCTGATTGAACCGATCAGGCACGATGATGCGGAGCGCATGCAGTTCTATGAAATGAAAGACCTGCTGACCAGTCTTCGTTTGAGTCGGGTGTATATCGCGGCAAAGTTTGATCTTGCCCGTATCCTCGGTCGCCCACTCACCTTGGCCGAGCGCAGACAGGTTTATCAGGAAACGCAGAAAGGCGTTAACGCCATTCCCGCCGGAGCGGCCATGCCGGTGCTGGAGGTGACTTTGCCACTGGATCCCCGGATGGCCACATTTCCGGATTGGACGCTGGAAAAAAAACTGGTCTACCGGGTTCTTCCCCGCACAAAATGACTTGTGGCTGCTCAGCTGAAGAAGTGCGCAACTACGCCTTCTTTTGCCGGGGCGCCGATCCGGAAGTCATGCTGCCCGGCGACGAGTTTCCGAAACAGATGGCGGAGAACGTGAAACAGATCAAGGACACGCCGAAGCAGCCGGGTGTTGACGAGATTCGCATCCCGTCCGAGCGCGCATTGCGCGAGCGCGAGCGGCGGCGCAGGGAAGGGATACGGTGGACAGGAAGGTGGTGGAGTCGCTGAAGATCATTGCCGAGGGCGGAACTATAAATAATCAATAAAAACAATTGCTTATGTCTTGCGCTTTGCTTAACGCCCCTTGAATACTGGTTTGCGTTTTTCGACGAAGGCCAGCGCGCTTTCGCGGAAGTCTTCCGACAAATGCAATGTGCGCGGACGGATCGCGTAAGCCCTGGCTTCGATGTGTTCGAGATCCGAACGCCGCGCTTCGACCATCGCGCGTACGGCCAGTGGGGGATTGCGCAGCACCTCTTCGGCCAGCGTTTTGGCGACGCTGATGTGCTCGCCGTTTTCAGCGAGACGGGTCAGCAGGTTTACTCGATGTGCTTCCTCGGCGCTCCAGATGCGCCCCGTAAAGCAGACATCGTCGGCGAACACACCGGCGCCGCGCTGAGTCAGCATCATCCAAAACGGCGTGGCATCGATGCCGCGGGCGATTTCGGTGACCTGGAATTTGGCGTCCCTGCTCGCCACAGTCATGTCGCAATACAGCGCGATGCGCAGCCCGACGCCGTAGCAATAACTGTGCATCGCGGCGATGATGGGTTTGGCGTGCGGCGGTTTGAAAAAGGGGTGGCGGATATTACCTTCGCGGGCTGAAGGGCCGCCGAGTTTTTTGAGCTCTTCCTTCGGGCGGAGCTGGCGTTGATGGACATCGGCGCCGCTGCAGAACGCGCGGCCATTGCCGGAGAGGATGGCGATCATCGCCTCTTCGTCATCGTAGAACGCGTACAGTGCGTCGCATAGCGCGAGGCTCATCCCGTCAGAGACGGCATTCAGTTTTTCGGGGCGGTTCAGTGTGATGTAGCCGATCTGGCCCTCACGTTTGTATTCGACGATGGACATGTAAAATCTCCCCGGTAATTTCTGCAGCGTATGGTCTGCACGCATTGTCCTTAATTCCGCGGCGCTGTAGTTTGATTTAACCACATTGTGATAAAGCGCCGGCAGGTGATGGCCGACAGGGTTATATTTGCAAAATCCGAAATAAAAACCTGTGCAGTACCTGCCACCGCAATGACACAAGCCATCAACTGGACCCGATTCTATTCCCCGAAATCCGTCGCTGTCGTCGGCGCCACCGACGATACACGGCGTTTTGGTGGCCGGCTGATGCGGCAGATCGGCAAGTTCGGTTATGGCGGGCGCATCCTGCCGGTGAATCCGCGGCTCAGTGAACTCAACGGCCTCAAGTGTTACCCCAGTGTCAGCGCGCTGCCGGAAACCCCTGACCATGTCGGCGTGGTGATTGCGCCCGACCGGGTGATCGACGTTTTACGCGAATGCCATGCCATCGGCGTACAGTGCGCCACGGTGTTCACGGCGGGGTATGCCGAGACCGGCACGGAGCAGGGGCGCCGGCTGCAGGATGATCTGCTGCGCTTCACCCGCGAAACCGGCTTGCGGGTGATGGGCCCCAACTGCAACGGCCCGGTTAATTTCATCGACCGTTTTTCCTTCTCCGCCGGTTATGCGGTGTCGAGCCTGACCGAGCCATCAGGCAACGTCGGCCTGGTCAGCCAGAGCGGCGGGCTGGGGCAGACCAATGTGATGTGGCGCGCGATCAAGGCCGGCGTGCACATGAGTTATCAGGCGAGCTGCGGCAACGAGGCGGACCTTACAGTGGTCGACTTTGCCCGCTTCATGCTCGAAGGCGATCAGACCGATGTGGTGATGATGGCGCTGGAAGCCATCCGCGACGGCAATGCCTTCATGGATCTGGCGCAATACGCGGCGGAACGCGGGAAACCGCTGATCGTGCTCAAGTTCGGCGTTACCGACGCTGGCAAACAGGCTGCGGCTTCGCATACCGGCGCGATCACCGGCTCGGATGAGGTGTTCAGTGCGGTGTGCAAACAATTTGGCGTGATCCGCGTCAATGACTGCAACGAGCTGTATGAACAGGCCATCGTGCTGCGCAACAAGAAGCTGCCCAAAGGGCGGCGTGCGGCGTCGATGTCGCTGTCGGGCGGCAACGTGGTGCAGATGGCCGATGTCGGCACACACCTCGGTTTGAGCTGGCACAACTACACCGCCAAAACCGACAGCCGCCTTGGCGAACTGATCCCCGGTTATGGCAAGGTCGGCAATCCGACGGACATGACCTCGCTGGCCACCGGTCAGCCGGAGATTTTCCGCAAGGCAATGGAAATCATCAGCGAAGACGACAACGTCGATGTGATGATTCCGGTGTTCACCTTCGCGCCGCGCGCCGACCTCGAACACGCGGCGCGACTGTCGCGCGATGCCGTCAAGCCGCTGGTGATGCTGGTGACCGGCGGCTGCCATGATGATCCGTCGCTGACCGTAGACAGCCTGGTGGCCATGGGCGCAGCGGTTTATCGCAATACTGTCGATACGTTGCGTTATGTGCGTACGGCCATCGGCTATCGCGAGTTTCTCGAGGCGCGCCGTGCGCGGCCGGTACCACTGCGGCCGCAGGGCATCGCCCGGGCGGCAGTCGGCAAAGCGCTGGACGCATCCGGTGACCGCACGCTGACCGAACGTGAAGCGAAAAGCCTGCTCGCGCAATACGGCCTGCCGGTGCCAAAGGAACTGCTTGCCAGAAGCGCCGACGAAGCGGCCGCCCATTCCAGCAGCATCAACGGCCCGGTCGCGCTGAAAATCGAGTCCGGGGACATCACCCACAAGACCGAAGCCGGGGCGATCCGCCTCGGTGTCAGCGGCGAGGCGGCAGTGCAGCAGGCCTATGAGGACGTTCATGCTGCGGCCTTGCGTTACAAACCCGATGCGAACATCGCCGGCGTGCTGGTCCAGGAAATGGTGCCGCGCGGCACGGAGATGATGCTGGGCATCGTACGCGATCCGGTGTTCGGGCCGCTGGTGGCCGTGGGTTTCGGCGGCATTTATGTCGAGGTACTGCGCGACATCACCTTCCGCGTGCCGCCGGTGGATGCATCCACCGCGCGGGAAATGCTCGGCGAATTGCGCGGTTACAAGATACTGCAAGGTGTGCGCGGCATGGCGCCGGCGGATATCGAGGCGCTGGTGGACTGCATCGTGCGGCTGTCCTGGCTGGCCCATGACCACGGTGCTGCGATAAAAGAGCTGGACATCAACCCGTTGACCGTATTGGCCAAGGGTGCAAAAGTAGTCGATGCACTGCTGGTCGCCGGTCGGGATGCCTGACCCGGTGGCCGGCAGCCATAAAATCAATAGAAGGAGGGAAAAAATGCTCGTTTTTAATCGTCTGACTGCGGCAGCTGCGGTGATTGCCCTGTCCTGTGCTGCGCTCGGCACCAACGCACTGGCGCAGGCCTATCCGAACAAACCGATCCGCATGATCCTGCCGTTTCCGGCGGGCGCACCCAGCGACCTGGTGGGCCGCTTCATCGGGCAGAAGATGGGCGAACAGATGGGGCACAACATGATCCCGGACAACCGTGCAGGCGTCGGCGGCAATCTCGCTCTGGGCCTGACGGCCACTTCACCGGCCGATGGTTATACCGTGGTGGTGTCTTCACCCACAGTGGCGATCAGCCCGGCGCTGTACAAAAAGCTCAGCTATAACGCTTTCAAGGATCTCGCCCCGGTGGCGCGGCTGGCGGCCATCGAAAACGTGATGGTTGTGCACCCGTCAGTGCCGGCAAAAACGCTGAAGCAGTTCATCGACCTGGCCCGCGCCAAGCCCGGCGTTCTCAATTACGGCTCGGGCGGCGCCGGCACTACCAACCACCTCGCCAATGAACTGCTGAAATACCTGCAGAAGATCAATGTTGTGCACGTGCCATACAAGGGCGCGACGCTGGCCACCGTCGCTGCGATCAGCGGCGAAGTCGACCAGACCATCGTTTCAGTGGCGTCGATCCTGACGCTGATCAAGGAGAAAAGAGTGCGGCCGATTGTGGTGCTGTCGGAAAAACGCGTGCCGAACCTGCCGGATGTGCCGACCTCTACCGAAGCCGGCTACGCAGAATTCAAGATGTCGATCTGGTACGCGATGTTCGCGCCGGCCAATACGCCGCGCGACATCATCAGCAAGCTGAGCCAGGAAGCGCAGAAGGCGCTGGACTCGAAAGAACTGCGGCAGACGCTGGACTCGCAAAGCATCACGCCCTGGTATGGCACTTCGGAACAGCTCGCCGACCTGCTGAAAAGCGAAACCGCGCGTTACGCCACCATCATCAAGAGTGCCGGCATCCAACAGCAATAAGCCTGCCCCGAATCACCAGGACCTCCAGATCTGGATCTCCCTCTCCCCGAATTCTTTCGGGGAGACCAGGGAACACTTGAAACGAAGCAGGGCAGGGTGAGGGGAAATCAGCTAACTCGCTGGATACCCTTTGAATAAAACAGGAACTTCCAATATGCAAAAAACGACCAGCTTCGGCACATTACTGGACGCTGACCATCCCGATTTCCTGCGCCTGACCCCTCAGGAGGCCGCCGAGCTCGGCCAGCGTGCACTGGAGGCGGTGGGTTACAGCGGCGAAGATGCCCGCATCACCATCGACCAGCTGGTCGACAACTCGCTCTGCGGCTACCGCTTTGCCGGTCTGCCGCGCGTGCTGGCGATTGCCACTGACGTCAAGACCAAACAGGCGCGCAGGCCGGTGAGCATCGTCCGCGAAACGCCGGTATCGGCGCTGATTGACGGTGGCAACAACATCGGCTACGTCGCGGCCTACCGCGCCGCCGAAATCGCAATAAAGAAGGCCAAGACCTCGGGCATGGCCACCGTCGGCGCGTACGACAGCTATTACAGCGGCCGCAACGCCTACTTCGTCGAGAAAATCGTCAAGGAAGGGCTGGTCGCGTTCCATACGTCGGCGGCGTTCCCGCGCGTACTGCCGCCTGGTGCTGCCAAGCCGATGCTCGGCACCAATCCGATCTGTTTCGGTTTCCCCTCGGACAACGGCCCGGTGGTGGTCGACATGGGCACCGCGTCCTTCATGTGGGGCGAAGTGATGCTGCATGCCCATCTCGGTGAACCGATGCCGGAAGGCGTGGGTTTTGACGAGCAGGGTCGTCCTTCAACCGATGCGTCCAAAGTGCTCAAGGGTGGTGTTGCGCCCTTCGGTGGTCACAAGGGTTACGGCCTGTCGTTCGCGATCCAGGCGCTGGGCATCCTCGCCGGCGCACATCTGGCAAAAGGGCAGGTGCGTGACTACGCCTTCTTCTTCTGGGTCGTCGATCCGGAGATCATGCTGCCCGGCGGCGAGTTCCCGAAACAGATGGCGGAGTACGTGAAACAGATCAAGGACACGCCGAAGCAGCCGGGTGTTGAAGAGATTCGCATTCCATCCGAGCGCGCATACCGCGAGCGTGAGCGGCGGCGCAAGGAGGGGATACTGGTGGACAGGAAAGTGGTCGAGTCGCTGAAGATTATTGCTCATGGCGGATCTGTAAATTATCAATAAAAACAATTACTTATAGGGTATCCCATAGGGCTCAATAAGTGCAGCGCCCCCCAAGGGGACTTCCTCCGGGGCGCATTGCGCCGTATGGATTGAAACGCATGGATTGTGTCAGGTGCAGGCTGATGAAACACTGCCCGCATGCCCAACTACCGCCGCGCCTGGCATCCCGGAGGCACGTATTATTTCACCGTGAACCTGCTGCAACGGCGCGGCAATACGCTGTTGGTCGATCAAATACTTAATTATTTATGCCGTGACGCCCGAGGTTTTCAGTTGGGCAACCTCAGCCTCGCTGTATCCATACTCCCTCAGAATTTCCTCCGTCTCCGCCCCACGATCAGGCGCTGCATTACGCACTTTGAACGGTGTCTTCGAAAAGTTGATGCCGTTCTTCACCACGCTGATATCGCCCAGCTTGTAATGCTTCACCGGTGCGGCGATTCCCAGGTGCTGCACCTGAGGATCAGAAAACACTTCATTAATCTTGTAAATCGGGCCGCAGGGTACGCCGGCCTTGTTCAGTGCGTCTATCCATTCCGCCGAAGTTTTATTTTCAATCTGCGCAGCGATGATCCTGTTCAGCGCGTCGCGATTCCTGGCACGGATCTTCGATGACGAGTAATCGGGATCGTTCGGCAGGTCGGGCAGTCCGACGGCTTTGCACAGGCGGTTGAACAGGTTGCCGCTGCCGGCGATGTTGATATGGCCGTCGGCGGTTTTGTAGGTGCCGGTGGGGATGGCGGTGGGGTGGTTGTTGCCGGCCTGGCCGGCGACTTCACCGGCTACCGTCCAGCGTGCGGCCTGAAAGTCCGTCATCGCGATCAGCGCCTGCAGCAATGAGGTATGCACCCATTGCCCGACACCCGTGTGTTCGCGGTCGAGCAGCGCTGTGACGATGCCGAAGGCGAGGAACATCCCGGCGCTGGAGTCGCCAATGGCGATGCCGGCGCGCACCGGTCCTTGTCCCGGCAGGCCGGTGACTGACATCAGGCCGCTCATACCCTGTGCCACCTGGTCGAGGCCAGGGCGGTCGGCGTAGGGGCCGTCCTGGCCGAAGCCGCTGATGCTGCCGTAGACAATGCGTGGGTTGATCTTGCGGATGGTTTCATAGTCGATGCCGAGGCGAACCTTCACGTTGGGACGGTAGTTCTCGACGATGACATCCGCCGTAGCGGCCATTTTCTTGAACACCGCCACGCCTTCCGGCGATTTCAGGTTCAGCGTGATGCTGCGTTTGTTGCGATGCAGGTTCTGGAAATCGGGGCCGTGGCGTTTGTCGAAAGGACTACCGTCGCCGTCCTGTTCGCCGAGTTCTTCGATCTTGATGACTTTGGCGCCCCAATCCGAGAGCTGACGCACGGCGGTCGGACCGGAGCGGGCGCGGGTCAGGTCGAGGACGGTGAAGCGGGAGAATGGGCCGTTGTTGGTTGTCGCCACGATGATTCCCTGGTTACAAAGTTGTAAGAGCACTTAACAGAAAGACAAAATCAAATTTAACCGCAGATGATCGCAGATCAATCTGCTTCAACGAAATGTGCTGCCGGTAGTAGAGTAAATAATTGAAAAAATGGATTGCATTTATTCGGCAGGCCATGTTGCCGATGTTCTGGATTTTATCGGCGTTTATCTGCGTTCATCGGCGGTTAACGTTTTTATGGATTCCAGTTTAATTAGGGGTGATGCCCGCGGCCTTGATGACCTTGCCCCATTTGGCAATCTGCTTGCGCGCAAAATCCCACAGCGCTTCCGGCGTGCTGCCGACAGGCTCGGCGCCGTTCTGGATCATGCGTTCGCGCATCGCCGGATGGTTGATAACCTGCACCGATTCGACATTCAGGCGTTTGATGATTGAGGGTGGCGTGCGTGCCGGGGCGACCAGCCCCTGCCAAGCCGTGGTTTCAAAGCCGGGCAGGCCGGATTCGGACACGGTGGGCAGATCGGGTGTCAGCGGAAAACGTTTTTCGCTGGTGACGGCGATGGCAGTCAGCCGGCCGTTGCGGATATGTGCAATGGCGCTGGGCAGGCTGGCGAATGACAGCGAGATGCGGCCGGAGATCAGATCAAGCATGGCCGTAGCGGCGCCTTTGTACGGCACGTGAATCATGTCGGTCCCGGTCATCAGTTCAAACAGTTCACCGGCGAGGTGCGGCGAACCGAGATTGCCGGATGAACCGTAGGTGAGTTTGCCGGGATTGGCCTTGGCGGCCTGCACCAGATCCGCCACCGTTTTTATTTTCAGTGCAGGTCCGACCACCAGCACATTGGGTGCGCTGGCGACCATGGTGATCGGCGCCAGGTCACGCAACTGGTCATAGGGCAGCTTGCGGTTGGCGGCCGGATTGACGCCGAAGGAGCTCGGCACCAGCAGAATCGTGTAACCGTCGGGCGCGGCGCGCACTGTGAGTTCGGTGGCAATGATGCCGCTGGCACCGGGGCGATTGTCGGCAACGACGTTCTGGCCCAGCCGTTCGCTCAACCCTTCAGCCAGCGCACGGGCGATGATGTCGGCGTTGCCACCCGCGGCCTGGGCAATCAGCAGGCGGATCGGGCGTTCGGGATATGGGCTGCCTGCCGGCTGAGCGGCCTGGGCATGGCCGGCGATCGCGGCCAGGCAGAGGGTCAGCGCGGCGGGGGTGCAATACTGCGAAACTGAACGCGATGTGAAGCGCATGACAGATTTTCTCCGGTCCGGCGGGTTGTTGCTGTTTTTGTTGCGCCGTTGGTTGCGGTAGCGGCGCGCTCGATGAAACAATGTTACTGCAAAATCCCGTCAGCGCGGCACGGCCCACATGTTGGCCGTTGCGCGCTGAAAGCAGGATCAGAACCAAAAAGAGAGTGGATCCAGCATGTTGAAGCGTGTCGTTTTATTGCTGCAATCGTTCCTGATCGTCGTTTTGCTGCAGGTTGCCGGTGTTCATGCCGCCAGCCCGATGGTCAAACAACCGCAGGTCGATACGCCGATGCGCGTGCTGTTCGCCGGCAACAGCTATATGTATTACAACGACAGCCTGCACAACCACGTCAACCGCATTGCGTCAGCGGCCGATCCGGCGCTGCAGAAATTGATTCAGTACAAATCGGCGACCATCGGTGGCGCGCCGCTGTGGCATCACAACATCGATTACCTGACGCAACTGGGGCGTATTGGCGTCAAGCAGCCATTCCGGCTGGTAATTTTGCAGGGCGGCAGCGGTGAACCGCTGTCGGATAAAAGGCGTGCCGGGTTCCGGGAGAAGGTCAGGGAATACAGTGAACTCATCAGGAGCCGTGGCGGGCAGGTTGCGCTGTACATGACGCATGCCTACGTCAAACCGCACAAGCAGGTCAAACCCGAAAATATCCGTCTGACCGGGGAACTCTATGTATCAGTCGGTAATGAAGTAAACGCGCTGGTGATCCCGGTGGGTCTGGCGTTCGAAGAGGCCTATCGCCGCAAGCCAGACATGAAGCTGCATAAGGACGATGGTACTCATCCTGAACTGATTGGCACCTACCTCGCGGCATGCACGGTGTACGCCAGCATCTACGGCAAATCACCGGTGGGGAATTCGTACGATTATTATGGCAAGGTGAGCAAGGAAGACGCGGCTTTCCTGCAGAAAGTAGCGGACGAAACCGTGAAGAAGTTTTACGGCAGCTAAATGGCGGAAAATAAACCGGATCCGAGGACAGTGCCCGAATCGCAGCCCCCCATACTCCGCGCCCATCCCGGGTCTGAAGTCCTGACCGACGGGCGCTGTCATATTCTCGAACTGTCCAATTCGGAAGATGATCCGGAGATGTCGATTGCCCGCGCCCGCGTGGAGTCCGGTGTCACGACGCGTTGGCACCGGGTGGTCGATACGCTGGAGCGTTATGTGATCCTCGACGGTGCCCGACGGATGGAAATCGGCGATTTTCCGCCGCAGGAAGTACAGGCCGGCGATGTGGTACTGATCCCGCCTTCGGTGCGGCAGCGCATCGCCAATGTCGGTCCGGCCGACCTGGTGTTCCTTGCCATCTGCACGCCGCGCTTCCGGCCCGAGGCTTATGAAGATGCTGAAAACTAGCGCGCTGATCGTAATGGTGGCGTTACTGCCCTTGGCGGCGGCGGCTTCAGGCATGGGTGTGGAGGACACGCCGCTGCGGCCCAGCGAAGTCAAACTGATGCAGCGCATTACGGCGGTCGATCCGTCGTTTCGCCACGGCGAGCGCGTCAAACGTTATTTCCGCATCCACCCCACGACCAAGAACCGTATCCCGCTGCGCGTGGAAATGGTGTTGCCGCAGGAACGCGGGCTGTATTTCGGCGAGTACATCAGTTATGTCTTGACCATCAACGAACCGTCGGGTACGATTATTTATGAATACGACGCTGGCACCGCGAATCGCGGCCGCGGCACGATACTGGTGACGCCCAAGGAAGTGGTGAAGACTGAATTCAGTTGCGGTGCGACGTCCTGCGCGATACGCATTGAGCGCAATGGCCGGGTAGTTTCCGGGCGTGGTGGTTGAACGCGCTTGATCTGCAAGTGATGAACCCGATTGCCATCGCTGTTCACGAATCCCTTGGTCGGTGTCGATAATCTTGCGCACGCTGATCGTTACTGCTGCTGACGAAAACTTTTCCGGCCTGCTGCGTGGTCTGGTCGGATCGTTGCAGCAATGGGAGGTGCAGCCATATACCGCGTTGGCATGTTTTGATCTGGACCTTGCGCCGGCGACACGTGACTGGATCGGCCGGCACGCAGCCCACGTCGTTGAGCCGGGATGGGACCTGCCGGTGGATCAGGCGCTGCGGTCGGCACAGCCGTACCTGCGGGCGTTGACCGTGCGGCCGTTTCTGCCACGTTATTTTCCCGGGTATGACGTTTATCTGTGGATCGATTCCGATGCGTGGGTGCAGGATCAATCGGCCATTGAAACCTATGTCACTGCGGCCGCGAGCGGGGCTATCGCGGTGGTGTCCCATGCGCATCCGGCATATCAGCATTCGGCGGGCAACATGAACTGGCGGGCGCAACGGGCTAAGGCGTATTTCGCGATGGATCCAGGCATGTCAGTACCGCGGGATCAATACTGGAATGCCGGCATATTCGCGCTCGCGGCGAAGGCGCCGCACTGGCAGCAGTGGGCACACTACTTCGCGCTGGGTCTGGCTGCCACAGACGGCAGGCTGTGCTGCGATCAGACTGCGCTAAACCAGGCTATCAGGGTCGAGCGCTTGCCTGTCGCGGCGTTACCGGCGCCTTATAACTGGCTGTGCCATCTCGCACTGCCGGCGTTTGATGAAACCCGTCAGTGCCTTTGCGATCCGCTGGATCAGCAGACTGCTCTGGGTATCATTCATCTCACCGCCAACAGCAAGAACCTGGTGTGTAGGCTGCGCGGCGATGCGCTTGGGCGCAAGCTGTCTTTGTGCTATCCGCCGGGTCTGCTGAAAAGCTGACGCAGTAGAATGAAGCCACTGCTGACTGGCATTGATTTCAGTTGCCGGTCCGGCGCATTTGAATCATCAAGGAGAATGTAATGGATTTCATCTGGCTGATGCCGGTGGGTTTGATCGCCGGTTGGCTGGCGGGCATGCTGGTGCAGGGCGGCGGCTTCGGTGTGCTGGCGACATCGTCGTCGGCACCCTCGGTGCGCAGGTCGGCGGATTTTTCGGCAGTATTTTTGTTGCGACGATCGGCGCGATCGTGCTGATCGTGCTGCAAACCGGCTATTACGGCAAGGCCGGACGTTTTGCATTGTTTGTGCTGACACTGACAACGTTTGGCGTGGTCATCGCCACTTTTGTGCGCTGGGTGGACCGCATCGCCCGGCTGGGACGGATGGTGGGCACCATACAGAAAGTAGAGAAGGCCACGGCTGAAGCCCTGCAGAACAGACGGCAGTCACCGTCTCTCGGCGGCATTCCGACAACCCTGGACCTGGCCGGCGGGCAGCCGGTTTACAGCGGCGACGTCGGTTATGTGCAGCGGGTGGATGTGGTCAGCCTGCAAAGATGCGCTGAAGAATTGCGCATCCGCATTACTGTCGAAGTGCTGCCCGGGACATTCATTACACCGCATCGCGCGCTGGCGCATGTCACCGCGGATGCCGGCAATGCTGTGGATGCCGACATGGCATGTATTGCCAGGGCATTTTTGATTGGCGGTGAGCGAACGTTTGACGAAGACCCCCGGTTTGGCCTGATTGTGTTGTCTGAAATCGCGAGTCGTGGAGTGTCCCCGGCCGTCAACGATCCGGGCACTGCGATAGATGTGATCGGCCGTTTTATCAGGCTGTTTGTGCTGTGGAGTGAACCGCGCAAGGCAGAGGAAGTCAAACCACCGACATGTGATCGCGTGTCGGTGCCTGAATTGTCTGTGCGCGATCTTTTTGATGACGCCTTTAGCGCCATCGCACGCGATGGCGCCGGGGCCGTGGAAGTGGCCGCGCGTCTGCAAAAGGCATTGGCGTCTCTGGCGTCTCTGGCACCACTGGGTGACGCCGCCATGCTGGATGCAGCGATGCGTCATTCCCGTCTGGCGCTGACCCGCGCGGAACAGGCGCTGGTCATACCCGAAGATGTGGAAATTGTGCGCGGACTCGCCAAAGCCGTCGGCCCTGCCTGAAAAGACGTTTGCGGCAGCAGTGAATTGAGGAGTAAACCGATGAATTCTTTTTCAGTCGCTGGAAATCCCGGCAAGTTGCCTGACGACGTGGAAATCAGGGACCCTAAAAAGCAACCCAAAAATCCCCCGGTATCGGATCCGCCTGCCGAACCCAGGAAGCCGGCTCCGATCAAGGAGCCGCCCAAAAAACGCTGACCTGTTTCAGCGCGGTTGTGCCAAGCGGGCGGCGAGCCGTGGATAAACCTTGCGCACATTGCCGCTGAAAATCTTTTCCCTGTCGGTGGCGCTGAGTGTGGTCACGGCATCAAGATAACGCCGGGTATCGTCGTAGTAGTGTCCGGTTTCCGGATCGATGCCCTTGACCGCGCCGACGATTTCCGATGCGAACAGGATGTTGTCGGCGGGGATCACCTTGGTCAGCAGGTCGATCCCGGCCTGATGGTAGACGCAGGTGTCGAAATACACGTTGTTGAGCAGAAAATCCTTTAACGGCGGCTTGCCCATGTCCTGCGCCAGTCCGCGGTAACGGCCCCAGTGGTAGGGCACGGCGCCGCCGCCGTGGGGAATGACGAAGCGCAGCGTCGGAAAATCCCTGAACAAATCAGCCGTGATGAACTGCATGAAGGCGGTGGTATCGCCGTTGATGTAGTGCGCGCCGGTGAAATGGAATGCCGGGTTGCAGGACGCGCTGACATGGACCATGGCCGGCACATCGAGCTCGACCAGTTTTTCATACAGCGGATACCACCACTTGTCGGTCAGCGGCGGATCGGTCCAGTAGCCGCCGGCGGGATCCGGGTTCAGGTTGCAGCCGATGAAGCCGTATTCGTTGATGCAGCGCTCGAGTTCGGCGATGCAGTTTTCGGGCGGCACTCCGGGACTTTGCGGCAACTGGCAGACGCCGACGAAGTTTTTCGGGAACAGTGTGCAGGCGCGGTGAATCAGTTCGTTGCAGATGCCGGACCACAACGCGCTGGTGACGGCGTTGCCGATGTGGTGGCCCATGCCGCCGGCGCGTGGCGAAAAAATCGTCAGGTCGGTGCCGCGCTCGCGCTGGATGCGCAACTGCGCGCCTTCGATGCTGTCACGGATTTCGTCATCGCCGATGACCAGCGAATCCTTCGCCGGGCTGAGCCTGGCGTCCTTCAGGCCGTCAATCTGGCGCTGGCGGAAGGCTTCCAGCGATTTGGGGGCGGTGGTGTAGTGTCCGTGACAGTCGATGATCATGCGTGCAGTGGCGGCCGTGGTCAGTTGGGCTCGATTTTGGCTTTCTTGATCACCGGTCCCCAGCGTTTCTGTTCGCTGACGACAAATTTCAGGTATTCCGCGCCGCTGGACGGCGAGGCATCAATGCCGCGGTCCTTCAGTTGTTTGATGACGTCAGGCGATTGCAGCGCAGCGGTGAAATCCTTGTTCAGGCGGGCGATGACGGCCGGGGGTGTCCTGGGCGGGGCGCTGAGGCCGTACCAATTGATGGCGGCGTAACCCTTGACGCCGGCTTCGGCGATGGTCGGCACATCGGGCAACGCTTCGGCGCGTTTGGCGCCGGTGACGGCCAGTGCGCGGGCCTTGCCCGACTGCACGTGCGGCACTGCGGTGGAGATCACCGCGATGAACGCCGGCACATGACCGGCGATCAGGTCGGTGATGGCGGGACCGCCGCCTTTGTAGGGCACATGGTTCAGGGTGACGCCGGTCATGCTTTCGAGCAGTGCGATGGCGAGGTGGCCGGGACTGCCGATGCCGGAACTGGCGTAATTGACTTTGCCCGGCTGCGCCTTGGCGAGCGCGAGGAATTCGGGCAGGTTTTTTACCGGGACTGACGGATTCACGATCAGGATGTTCTGCAGCGTGACCAGCATGCCGACATAGGCGAAGTCTTTCAGTGGATCGTATTTGACGTCCTGGATGGCCGGGCTGACCACCAGCGAGCCGATATGCGACATGCCGACGGTGTGGCCGTCGGGTTCGGAGTTTTTCAGGATCTGCATCGAGATCACGCCGTTGGCGCCGGGGCGGTTGTCAACGATGACCTGGCTGCCGAGGCTGGCGGCGAGTTTGGGTTGCAGGATGCGGGCTACAAGGTCAGTGGCGCCGCCCGGCGGAAAGCCGACAATGAAGCGCACCGGTTTGGTCGGTGCCCAGTCGGCGGCGAGGGCCGGTGCCGCTATCAGGCCGACGGCAAGAATGGTGGCAATACGATGCAGCGTTTTCATGGGAAGGGTTCCTGATGGGGAATTGGTGTGCACCGGGTCATTGTGGCAAAAAAAAGCCTGCGGGGCTATTGCCTCGCAGGCTTATATCTAAAGCAACGACTTGGTTTTGTTCTGCAGTGTCTGTCTTAGTTGGTGTGACTTAGTTGGTGTGATACAGGCCGGCGGCCTTGATCACTTTTTCCCACTGCGCCTTCTCTGCCTTGATGTAGGCGCCGAAAGCTTCCGGTGTGCTTGGCGATACGTCGAGGCCCTGTTTGAACAGCAGGTCCTTGACGTCGGGCAGGTTCATCACGACGATCGCTTCCTTGTTCAGGCGATCAATGATGTTGCGCGGTGTCTTGGCCGGCGCGAGCAGGCCGTACCAGTTGTTGGCTTCGAAACCTTTCAGGCCGGCTTCGGACACCGTCGGCAGTTCGGGCAACAGGCCTGAACGTTTGGAGGTAGACACGGCCAGTGCGCGGATTTTGCCGGACTTGATGTGGCCGACGGCACTTGCAGCGGTCGCGAAAATCAGGTTGATCTGGCCGCCGAGCAGGTCGACCATGGCCGGGCCGCCGCCTTTGTAGGCAATGTGGACAATCTTGGTGCCGGCCTGCAGGTTGAACAGTTCCAGTGCGAGGTGGCCGGCACCGCCGACGCCTGACGAACCGCCGTTCAGCGGCTTGGTTTTGGCGAGCGCGACCAGTTCCATGACGTTTTTCGCCGGCACCGAGGGATGCACCACCAGTGCGTTGGTCGAGTCGACGGCACGCGTGATCGGAATCACGTCTTTCAGCGGGTCGAAGGGCAGTTTTTTGTACAGCGCCGGATTGATCGCCAGCGCGGCAATGGTGCCCATCAGGATGGTGTGGCCATCAGGCGTAGCCTGCGCCGTCAGGTCAGTGGCGATGTTGCCGGCGGCACCGGGACGATTGTCGATGATGATCTGCTGGCCCAGTCGTTCGGCCAGTTTGCTGCCCATGGCGCGCGCCGTGGCGTCGGTGCCCCCGCCGGGCGCGAAACCCACCAGCATGCGGATTGGTTTGGTCGGCTGCCATTCAGCGGCGGTGCCTTGCGCGGCAAAAGCCGCGAGCACCGCGCCGGTCAGCAGGCGCGAAATCAGGGTTTTGCTCATCTGGTTCTCCTCCGGGTTATTTATGGTTGGTCTGCAATGAATTGGGCAATGGCACTTTACTTTGGTTCAGGCTGCTGCGTTGGCGGCGGCTGCAACCTTGCGTCCTGCCGCGAGTTTTGCGGCGAGGGTGAAGGCATGTTCCATGGCGCCGGGGTCAGCCTTGCCCTGGCCGACGATGTCGTAGGCAGTGCCATGGGCGGGAGTGGTGAATACGGTCTTGAGGCCGGCGGTGACGGTGACGCCCTTGTTGAAGCCGAGCAGCTTGGTCGCGATCTGGCCCTGGTCGTGGTACATCATCACCACGCCGTCGAAATCGCCCTTGAGCGCCTTGAGGAAAATCACATCGGATGAAATCGGACCTTCGCAGTTGATGCCGGCGGCGCGGATTTTGTCGACAGTGGGTCGGATGATGCGGATTTCTTCGTCGCCGAACAGGCCCATTTCGCCGTTGTGCGGGTTCAGTGCGGCGACGCCGATGCGCGGCTTGTCATGGCCTGCGGCACGCAGCGAATCATTGGCGAGCTTGATCGCCGCAGTGATGCGCTCCGGGGTCACCAGGTTCACCGCTTCGCGCAGCGCGACATGCGAAGTCACGCGAAAAGTACTGAACTGGTCGATGACGTTCATTTCACCGAAAAAGCCGCTGTGGTCGGTGAGTTTGGCGAACATCTGGTGTTCATCGTTGAATTTCCAGCCGCCGCGGTTCATCGCACCCTTGTTCAGCGGCGCGAAGCAGATGCCGTCGAGTTTGCCGGCCAGTGCGAAGTCGATCATCACTTTCAGCGTATCGCCGGCGAGTTTGCCGGATTCGTCCGATGACTCGCCCTGCGGAAATTTTGCCGGGTCAGTGTTGCCGAGGTCGAGCAGGGGCAGGTCCTGGCGCGGCCAGGTCACTTCGTCGATGCTGCGATAGACAGTGTGCGGAACTTTGACGCCGGCGTTACGCATGCCGAGGTCCAACACGCGCTGATCACCGATGATGACCACGTTGGCGAGTTGCGCGGGTTTGCCGGAAGCGAGCAGCTTCGCGGCGATTTCAGGGCCGATGCCGGTGACGTCGCCGAGCATGAGCCCCAAGGTGGGCAGCTTGTTCGCGGGTTTAATCATAAGTCATTGATTTTAAATGTAATATTATTCTACCTTGGCGCCGGCATCGCGGGCGACTTTACCCCATTTGATCATTTCAGTCTTCAGATAGACGGTGAACTGTTCGGGGGTGGAGGGCGCGGGTTCGAGTCCTTGGGACAGCAGCCGGTCCCGCGCCGCCGGCACCTTGAGCGCGGCGTGGAATTCGCGGTTGAGCCGCTCGATGATGGCGCGTGAGGTTCCGGCCGGCACCAGCACGCCGTACCAGTTGTTGGCTTCATACGCGGTAAAACCCGTGGCTTCAGCGATGGTCGGCACCTCCGGCAGCGCGATCGAGCGCTTGGCGGTGGTGACGCCGAGGGCGCGCAGTTTGCCGGCGCGCACATGCGGAACCGCGGTCGGAACGGTCGCGAACATGGTGTTGACCTGTCCGCTCAGCAGATCGGTGATCGCGGGGCCACCGCCCTTGTAGGGAACATGCGTCAGGTCAATTTTTGCCAGTGTCTTCAACAGCTCGCCGGCAAGATGCCCGGGGCTTCCCGCGCCCGAAGTGGCGTATGTAATGCGCCCCGGCCGCGATTGCGCCAGCGTGATCAGTTCTCTGACGCTGCCGACGTTGAGCGAAGGATGGGCGACGATGACGTTGGACAGCGAAACCAGAATGCTGACCGGCGCGAAGTCACGCAGCGAATCAAAAGGCAGTTTCGGATACAGGGCCGGATTGATGGCGAGAATGCTGATGGTGCCGAGCAGCAGCGTATGGCCGTCGGGCGCCGATTTGGCGACGATGTCGGCGGATATGTTGCCGTGCGCGCCGCCGCGGTTGTCGATGATGATCTGCTGGCGCAGTTGTTCGGCCGCATGCGGCGCCAGCACGCGCGCGGTCAGATCAGTGGCGCCACCGGGCGGGAAGCCGACCACCCAGCGGATCGGGCGTGTCGGGTATTCCTGGGCGGCGGCGGGCGGTGGTACGCAAAGTCCGGTGGCCAGCAGCAGGGCGCGGACGATGTTCCTGTTCAAGAAATTTTCGGTCATTTTTTTCTCCTGGAAATGATTCTGCGGGTAGTCGCGGGTCCGATCGCCAGAAGTCGCGTCAAATGGCGGATATTTTTTGCGTGTTCCAGATCGTAAACGGTGCTGATCACGTCTTCCGCGCGTGTTTTTGGGAGTTTGCCCCAGGTCGCGCATTCGATGAACTTGGCGGCGACCTCATCGTCGCTCATCGGATTGGCCGGGCTGCCTTTGCCGAAATCGGCGCTGCCGCTGAGGGTGCGGCCGTCCTTCAGTTCGATGTCGATGATGGTGGTCATTTTTTCGTAGCCCGCGGCTTCAGCTTTCGGATGCACGCCGAAATCGATGCGACCGATCATGCGCTGCACGTCAGCGCGGTTGACAATGGCGTCGGTAAATTGGGCGAGCCCGGCTTTGCGTTCCAGAATCAGTATGGCCATGCAGAACTCCATGCTGAACTTGGCCTGGAGTTCGTTTTTCGGGCGGCGGTGGATCAGCGTGTTGGGCATGTGGCGGTTGGTGCCGACGCGCACTTTGGCGACCTGTCCCGGTTTGATGTCGTGTTTAAGCACAAGTTCCAGCATTGCATCCATGCCGGGATGGGTCAGCGAGCCACTGGGGTGGGGTTTGATTGAAACGCCGGGCATGGCGAAGGTCCAGGGTTTGCCGAGTTTGCCGTGGATGGCGCTGGGGTCATATCCACCACCAGCCGCCATGAAAAATCCGCGCTTGGCTTCCAGGCCGTTGCCTGCTGCAGTCCAGCCCAGCTTGACCAGTTCGGCAGCAAGCACGCCGGATTCCGCAGCGCGGCCCGGATGAAAAGGTTTGGTCATGGTGCCGAAGTTTTCGCGCAGGCCCGCGGCCTGGCTGGCGCCGAGACTCAGGGCTTGTGCGGTCTGTGATGCATCGAGACCGAGCAGACGCGCTGCACCGGCAGCAGCACCGATGGCGCCCATGGTTGCGGTGGAATGGAAACCGTCGGCGTAGTGCCGCGGGTTGATGGCTTCGGCAATTTTGGTTTCGACTTCGACGGCGATCTGGAAAGCGGTGAGCAGGTCGAGTCCGGAGCGGTTGTCGCGCTCGGCGATGGCCAGCACTGCCGGCAGTGCTGGTGCGGTGGGGTGGGTCAGCAGGCCATAGACGCGGTCTTTGGCGACAGCTAATTGGGTGTCGTCGTAATCATCGGCGTGGATGGCGATACCGTTGGCGAAGGCGGCAAAACGCGGCGGCACCTTCAATGTAGTGCCGATTACCGTGGCGCCCTTGTCCAGCGGCACACCCAGTGTTTTCAGATAATTGCGCACAATGTGGCCGGACTCAGCGGCATTGCCGGCCAGCGCGAGGCCGAGTCCATCGAGCAAGGAGCGTTTGCCAAGCCGCATGACTTCGCGCGGTATCTGTGCGGCTTTGGTGCGGGTGATGAAGGTTGCGACTTCGGCGGTCAGTGCGGTTTCTTTGGACATTGTGTAGTGAGGGCTGTCGGATCAAAAAAGGAGGGCTGTTATTACCATATTCGCGCTGCCGTGGCCACGGTGGAGCGCCTTGCCCTGCGGGGAGGCGGGGAGTAATCTCGGCGCCTCCAATCAAAGCTTTCCCCCTCTGATTCCCATGAAAAATCCGTTACGTGCCGCACTGCAGCGCGGCGAAACCGTCACCGGGCTGATTCTGTTCAGCGGTAGCCCGATGATTACCGAACTGGCCGCCGCCGCCGGCATTGATTTTGTGATCATCGACATGGAGCACAGCGCGCTCGACTTCGATACCTGCGCCCATGTCATCCGCGCTGCGGATGCCGCGGGCATCACGCCTTTTGTGCGTATCGCCGATGTCGACCGCACGCTGATTCTCAAGCTGATGAACATGGGCGCCGCGGGTATCGCGGTGTCTCATGCGACGCGCGACAACTGTGCCGAAGCGCTGGGCTATGCCCGTTATGCGCCCGAGGGCGGGCGCGGCGCCTGCACCATTGTGCGCTCGGCTGCTTATGCGCCGGGCGACTGGGATGCGCATGTGCGCAAGTCCAATGACGAATTGATGGTGATTCCGCTGATCGAGGATACGGCGACGCTGGAGGATTTCGAGGCGATGGCGGCGATGCCGGGACTGGAAGTGTTTTTTATCGGGCCCACCGATCTGTCGATCGCGCTGGGCGTGCCGCATGCGACCTTTGATGAGCCGAAAATGGGCGCAGCGCTGGAGAAAGTGGTGGCCGCAGCACGCAAGCATGGCAAGTACGTGATGACCACCATCGGCAACAAACCCGACCCGGTGTACGGCAGGTCGGTGCGGGCGCGCGGCGTGCAGGCCATCGTGCTCGGCACTGACGGGCACTTGTTTCTTGATGTGTGCCGGCGTGTAAATGCGGTAAAACTTGAATAAAAAAACAAGGCGAAACGCCGATGAATTCTTTTCAATACCCCCTCAAGGGGTGCACCGATAGACGCCGATAAACCTGCTGAAGGAAGGTTTTGTAGTATCGGCGTTCATCTGCGTTTATCGGCGGTTAAAAAGGGTCTTGGTGGAATGAGCAAAAAACTGATCATCACCGTGCGCGTCAACGAATACATGTCGCGCGATATCAACCGGAACGTGCCGTTTACCCCGGACGAAATCGCAGAGACTGCGGCTGAGTGCCGCGCCGCCGGCGCCTCGATCATCCATTTTCATGCGCGCAATCCCGACGGCGGCAAATGCCATACGCCGGAGGTTTACGCCGAGATCGTCGGCAAAATCCGCGAGAAATGCGACATCCTGATCGACTCCACGCTGGGCCAGATCACCGTCAATGAAGATGAGAACCGTCTGGCGCACATCAAGCTGATGAGCCAGCAAACCAACACCCGCCCGGATTTTGCAGCGGTGGATACCGGCAGCAGCAACATTGATGCCTATGACCCGGTGGCGAAAAAATTCCTCACCACCAACAAAATTTACAAGAACAGCACCGAAACCTGTCTGTTCCTGGCCAAGGGCATGACCGACGCCGGCGTGAAGCCGCACCTGTCGGTGTGGGCGGTGCCTTTTGTGCGCATGGTTGAAGCTTTTCTCGACATGGGCGTAGTACGCGAGCCGGCCTATGTGCAGTGTGTGCTGGCCGAGGGCGGCATCGTCGGCGCGCATCCGTGCACCACGCGCGGACTGGAGGCGCTGATCGATTTCCTGCCGCCGCAACGTCGCATCGAATGGACGGTGGCGTGCAAGGAAGGCAATCTGTTCAACGTGGCGACGACCGCACTGGAGCGCAACGGCCATCTGGCGCCGGGTATCGGTGATTATCCTTATCCGGAGCTTGGTTGCCCGACCAATGCCGAGCTGGTGCGGCGGTTTGCGGAACTGGGCAGGGCGGTGGGTCGGGAACCTGCGACCACGGATGAAGCGCGGGTGATGCTGGGGATCGCGAAGTGATGTGAATACAAGGTCTGGTTCCGTTTTATTGTTGTAATCTAAAGCAGGCACAGCAACCGGCGCTGCATTCCACATGTTGACGTCCGGAAAGACCAACACAACCGGCACGGCGTGCGCCGCAGCCGAAGATCGGAGGAGAACATGCATAGCAAGGCTTGCGGGTATGCCGTTGTTGCGTTGATTGCAGCACTGCAGGGGTGTGCTTCGGGTCCGTCTTTCCGAGATTCCGCTGCGATGGTGGCCACCGATCATTTTGTTCCGCACATCTCGACGCTGCAGTCGATCAAGGGCCAGCGCGTGGGCTTGTTCGTGCGCCAGAAAGCGTCCGCAAGTGTGATGCAGGGCGGCGCCGATATGACCGGGCGCGTGGTGCTGTTCGTGCACGGCGCCACGGTGCCGTCGGTGCCGGACTTCGACCTCGACCACAAGAGCTACAACTGGATGGAGTATCTCGCACGTGCCGGGTTCAATGCTTACTCCATGGACTTGTCCGGCTATGGCGGCTCGCCGCGCCCGACGATGGACGATCCCTGCAACGTCAATCCGAAGCAACAGAATCTGATCGCCGGGAAACCGCTGAAAGCCACGTGCAGCGCGAATCATCCGGAAGAGTTCAACACCATCCGCGACGACTGGGCGGAGATGGATGCCGTGGTTGATCATCTGCGGCGCGTGAACAAGGTTGACCGCATCCACATCATCGGCTGGTCGGCGGGCGGCCCGCGCGTGGGTGGCTACGTTGCGCAGCATCCAGCCAAGATCGATCGCGTGATGTTGTACGCGCCGAGTCCGGTAATCAAAGGTCCGATTCCAGATGCGCCGGCCCGCGGATTCCCGGTGCAGATCCAGACGCGTGATGACATGGAGCGGCTGCGTTGGGATCCCGACGTGCGTTGCCCAGGGCAAGTCGAGCCCGGCGTGCGTGACGCGGTGTGGAAATCGATCATGCAGTGGGACCGTATCGGCGACAACTGGGGGCCGAACGGCGCGATGCGCGGCAGGGTGGCCACCAACTTTGGCTGGACCCGGGAACTCTCGCAGAAAGTGACTTCGCCGACGCTGGTCGTGGTCGGCGAATTTGATCGTCTGGCCGAGCGGCGTACGGTGTACGAGCAGATTGCGTCGCAGGAGAAAGTGTTTCTCAACGTGGCCTGCGCCTCTCACTTCCTGGTCTGGGAGAAGCAGCACAAGGTGCTGCACGAGTCGTCGCTGGAATGGTTGCGTGACGGACAGGTCAAGGGTGTGAAGCGCGGCGAGTTCAGGGTCGATTATGACGGCAGGTATCTGCCGGCAGCAGCAAAATAAATGGTATCCGAAATGACCAGTCATTCCTGTTCCCGCCGGTTCTGTTTCGTATTCCGGTCTGCTCTGTCAGTTGTTCTGGCATTTGCGTCAGTTGCTGCGTTCGCGCAAGCCATCTGGAAGCCCGACCGCCCGGTTGAACTGATCGTCGGTTCTGCCGCGGGCAACAGCAACGACCTGATGCTGCGCTTGATCGCGCAGGTCGCGCAGGAAAAGCGCCTGCTCGATGTACCGATGAATGTGATGAACAAACCCGGCGGCGGCAACACCATTGCCTGGAATTATCTGAATCAGCGCGCCGGCGACGGGCATTATCTGATGATGGCTAACCTGAACCTGTCGGTCGGTCATCTCACGGGTACTACGACCTTCAGTTACCGCGATTTCACGCCGGTATGCCTGCTCTACGATGAATACGTGGTGTTTGTAGTCAGGAACGAATCGCCGATCAAGACCGGCCGCGATCTGCTCGAACGCCTGAAAAAGGATCCGACCTCTTTGAGCCTGTCGTTTTCCTCGGTCGCCGGTGGCGCCAACCACATTGCCGCCGGACTGGTGTTCAAGGCCGCCGGTGTCGACGTCAAAAAAGTGCGCGCTGTCGTTTTTGATTCAGCCGGCAAGGCGATTACCGCGGCGCTTGGCGGCCATGTTGATGTGGTCGCGGCCAGTGCATCGTCGGCGGTGTCGCACCTGAAGGCTGGCTCGGTGCGCGTAGTCGGCATTACGTCGCCGCGTCGTATCGGCGGAGTTTTTGCCAATGTGCCGACGTTCAGGGAACAGGGTGCTGACACGTCTTTCTCGAATTATCGCGGCCTGATCGCCGGCAAGACCTTGCCGGCGAACCAGTTGGCCTACTGGGAGCAGTTTTTTGTCAACCTCGACAAGGATCCCAGTTGGCGCGCCAACCTCGACAAGAATGAGTGGGAGCCGAATTACACCAACAGCCGCGATACGCGAAAATACTGGGATGATCTGGATGCGCAGATGCGCGCTACGCTGGATGATCTTGGTCTGCTGAAACGCTGAGGCTGATTCATGGATTTACGCGTTAAGGGCAGGACTGCCCTCATCACCGGCGGCTCGCGCGGCATCGGCCTGGGCGTGGCCAAACTGTTGGCGGAAGAAGGCTGCAACCTGCATCTGGTCTCACGCAAGGCCGAGAACCTCGATGCGGCAAGGCAGGCGATACTGGCTGAATACAAGGTCGAGGTGACCTGCCATGCAGCCGACCTCGCCGACTCAGCCACAGCTTCAAAACTTGCACGCCAGCTCAAGGACGTCGACATTCTGATCAACAATGCCGGCTCCATTCCACAAGGCTCGCTGGCGAAAATGGACGATGCTGCTCTGCAGGCCTCGTGGTCGCTGAAGCTGTTCGGCTTTCTGAACATGGCGCGCGAGGTCTACACGGCCATGTGTGAACGCCGCAGCGGAGTCATCATCAACGTCATCGGCGCATCCGGCGCACGACCGCGAGCCGATTACATTTCGGGCAGCATGGCCAATGCGGCTTTGATCGCGATGTCACGTGCGCTGGGCGCGGAAGGCCCGGATTACGGTGTGCGTGTGGTCGGGCTCAACCCTGCGGCGACTGCAACCGGGCGGCAACAGGTACGCTGGGAAGCCAAGGCGCAAAAAGAGCTGGGTGACAGCAAGCGCTGGCCTGAATTGACCAAGGGTTATCCCTTTGGACGCTTGGCCACCGTGGACGAGATTGCCAGCGCCATTGTTTTTCTTGCCTCGGGCCGGGCATCGTATATCACCGGCACCGTGCTGACCGTGGATGGCGGCAGGTCGTTTAGAGGGAAATAGCGCAAAAACGTAATTATTCAAGGACTCAGGGAGTGCCCTTTTGACCGATATCCTGTCCTCGACGCCTTCGATGGATGAAGGCGGGCTGATCTGCTTCAAGGAAACCCTGGCTCGCAGCCGATGCTATCTGGAGTATGGCTGCGGCGGCAGCACGGTTTACGCCTGTAATGTCGCGCAGGTCAAAGTGGTGATTGCCGCCGATTCGGACAAGCGCTGGATAGAGAAAACCAAGGCGTCATTTAACAGCGCAAACACCACACTGTTGCTCGGCCATTGCGATATTGGTGAAGTGGGCGAATGGGGTGTGCCGAAGTCAACGGACCAGGTTCATAATTTCTGGAAATACATGACGACCCCGTGGCAAATCGCGAAACAGTACAACCATGTACCGGATACGGTGTTAATCGACGGACGGTTTCGCGTCGCCTCGTTTTTGTTCAGCCTGCTGTCGGCCCGCACCGGCACCACCATTTTGTTTGATGACTACATGGACCGGCCGAATTACTTTGTGGTCGAGGAATTTTGCAAATTGAAAGAGGCGCGTGGCAGGATGGGCGTGTTCACCACGTCTAACCAGTATTCGGTCACTGCGTTATGCGAAAAAGTAGCGCAATACTCCATCTTGTGTAATTGAAGCGGCCGCAATCAATTTTTCCAGGTGCAGCATACGCACGCCTTATGATCTGAAGGTGTCCGGTGCAGTTGTGAACGGCGCTCACATCGTGAACCACCCCCGGTGAACGCCCGGTCGCTGGGTTAAAATTCAAAGCTTCGCCGCGCCAGTCGCTGTGCTGGTTGCTGCGCAGGTTTGTCTTGCAGCGATTTCCCTCAGGAGGACAGCCATGGGCCATACCATCGCCGAGAAGATTCTCGGTAATCACGCGGGCGGCAAGCCGGCAAAAGCCGGCGAAATCGTCGTCGCAGATGTTGATTTTTCAATGATTCACGATGCGCGTGCCGGTAACGCGCTGAAAATGATCGAGAAGCTGGGTGCAGGCCAAGCCAACTTCGCCTTGCCTCACGTAAAACGCACCGCATTGGTGCTCGACCACTATTCGCCGCCGCCGAACATGGAAGCGGCCAATACCCATGTCGCGATGCGCGAGTTCGCAGAAAAACACGGCTCGCCGATTTACGACGTGGGCGACGGTATCTGCCACCAGGTGCTGCCCGAAGGTGGGCACCTGACCTGCGGCGATCTCGTCGTCGGTACGGATACCCATTCCACGACCTATGGCGCGTTCAACGCCTTCGGCACCGGCGTCGAGGGCACGGACGTATCCGCAGTGATGATGACCGGCAAGCTGTGGTTCCGCGTGCCGGACACCATTCGCATCGAATTAAATGGCGCCTTGCAGCCGGGTGTGTGGGCCAAGGACGTCACGCTGCACATGCTGTCGCAGCTGGGTGCGGAAGGCGCAAATTACCAGGCGCTGGAATATGTCGGCTCCGGTGTGGTGGCGATGGCCATTGATGACCGCATGACGCTGTCCAACCATGCGGCGGAATTGGGCGCCAAGGCGGCACTGCTCGAAGCCGATGACAAAACCATTGCCTGGTTGAAAGCACACGGTGCCGCAACGCCAAAACCGGTCAAGGCCGATGCCGATGCGACATACGCTAGAAGTATCGTGATCGACACCGCGAAACTGCCGCCGCAGGTGGCACGCCAGCATCACATCGATGACGTGGTCGGTGTGCCCGAAGTGGCCAACCAGAAGATCCAGGTCGCGCTGATCGGCACCTGTACCAACGGTCGGCTCGACGACATCCGCCAGGCCGCGGCGATCCTCAAGGGCCGCAAGCTGGCAAAGGGCGTACGGATGATCGTCACCCCGGCATCGCGGGCGATTTATCTGGCGGCCATGCGCGAAGGCCTGTTCGAAATCCTCACCGCTGCCGGCGCATCCGTTGAAGCGGCGGGCTGCGGCACCTGCGTCAATATCACCGGTCACTACATCGCGGGTGACAACCAGGTGGTGATTTCCAGCGCCAACCGCAATTTCAAGGGCCGGCTGGGTAATCCGCAGTCGGAAATCTGGATCGGTTCGGCGGCGACTGTGGCAGCTTCGGCACTGACCGGCGTGATCACCGATGCGCGCACGGTTGCCGGTGGCGACTGGCGCGCGGCGGCTTGAAACTTAATACCTTTTTGCCACAGAGGCCATAGAGAGCACAGAGAACTTCGAACCCGAACCCCGCGCTATCGGGAATTGAATTTGTTTTGGTTTTCCTCTGTGAACTCTGTGACCTCTGTGGCTGCATTTGAATTTGATCTTGAAGTTTGGAGCTAATCATGATGAAAACCATACGCGGCAGCGCCCGGGTGCTGGGCGACGAAGTCAGCACCGACATCCATTGCTCGAGCAAATACCTGCCGGGCAAGGACACCGCGTACATTGCGCAGGTGGCCTTCGATCAGGTGTCGCCGGGATTCGCCAAGGCATTCCAAAAGGGCGATGTGCTGGTCGCCGGCAAAAACTTCGGCATCAACTCATCGCGCGAGCAGGCGGTGCATATCATGCATCAGATGGGCGTTGCAGCCATCGTCGCGCCGTCTTTTGGCCGGCAGTTTTTCCGCAACGCGATTAACAACGGGCTGGCGGTGATCGAGTGCGATACCAGCGGCATTGCTGCAGGTGATGCGATTGAAATCGATCTGTCATCCGGTCGCGTCGTGGTCGCTGCGCGCAACATCACCCGCGACGTGCCGCCGCTGCCGGCTGCGGTGCAGGCTTTGCTGGCAGCAGGCGGGCTGATCCCGTTCCTGCAAAAACATCCTGACTGGAATCTGAAAGAAACGTAGATGTAATGAGGGGATTTTCCCCTCATGCTCTCCTATATCAGCGGCCATATCAGTCGACACGGCCTAAAAGGAGGTAAACATGAATCTGAAAATCGAACGTGTGGAAGTGTTCGGGGTGGCGATGCCCCTGGTCATGGAGTTCAAGAACGCCTACCTGTCGAAGTCGGTGGTGAAAAGCGCGATCGTGCGCATCACCGCCACCGGCGGTGCGATCGGTTACGGTAATATCGATCCGACACCGGGCTACTCCAAGGAAAGCATCGAAGACAGCCTGGCGATGATCGAGTCGCGGCTGGCGCCGGCGGTGATCGGCATGGACCCGACCAATATTCACCGCATTACCGCGAAACTGGATGCGGTGGTGCAGGATTTTTACGATGCCAAGGCCACTATCGACATGGCCTGCACCGATCTCGCGGCGCGGGTTGCCGGCGTGGCGGTGCATACCTGGCTCGGTGGCGCGGTGAAAGACACGCTGCATTTCAATGCCTGGATCAGCATCCAGTCGCCGGAAAATGCAGCGAAGGAAACGAAGGCCTGGCAGGATCAGGGTTTCCGTTCGTGCAAAATCAAGGTTGGCGCTGACATTTATGCCGACCGTGACCGTGTCAAGGCGGTGCGCGAAGCCTGCGGCGCGGATTTCAACATTCGCATTGATGCCAATGCCGGTTACGACGCCGATACTTCGATCAAGCTGGCAGAATTGGTTGCACCGTACAAGCTGCAGTTGTTCGAGCAACCGGTGCCGGCGGACGACATCGCCGGCATGGCGCGGGTGCGCAAGGCCGCGAATTCGGTGGGAGTGCCGATCATGGCCGATGAATCAGTGATCGACCATGCCAGCCTGATCAACATCATCCGTGCCGATGCCGCCGATATCGTCAAGGTCAAGGTGATGAAGCAGGGCGGTTTCCTCAACACCCGGCGCATGATTGCCACCGCCGAAGCCGCGGGCATCCGCTGCGTGGTTGGCCACGGTTTTGGTCTCGGCGTGAACACCATGGCGGAAATCATGCTGGCAGCGACTTCCGACAATGTGCTGGATGGTCTGGAGTGCGTGGGGCCGCTGAAAACCAGGGACGACATCGTCACGCAGAAGCTCGACCTGTCCAAAGGCTGCATCGCCTTGCCACAGGGGCCGGGGCTGGGCGTCACGCTGGATGATGCGAAGCTGGCGAAATACCGGTACGAAATCAAAAAAGCGGCCTGACGGTCTATTGCAACAAGGTGATGCAACAAGGTGATGCAACAGGGTGATGAGCGGCGCGTTGGGAGCCTCCGAGGGGACTTCCTGCGGGGCGCCCTCCCAAGGGGACTTCCTGCGGGGCGTCCCCCAAGGGGACTTCCTGCGGGGCGTCCCCCAAGGGGACTTCCTGCGGGGCGTGCAGCGACCGAGCGCATACGCCTTCAAGTTGTTGATTGAGTAGATGTTGCACAACATTAAGAGCCGTCTCTTTTGCGGCAATCACATTTTGGCGAGGAGATTAAAAATGCAATTAAAACAAATGGTTATATCAACATTTCTGGCGAGCATCAGCGCTACGGCAGCCGCGCAAAGTTATCCGACACGGCCGGTGACCATCCTTTGCTGGTCGGCGCCTGGCTCGCCAGTGGATGTCTATGCACGGACGATGGCCAGGCTGTTGACGGCAGAACTTGGGCAGAACGTCGTCGTCGAGAATCGCACCGGTGGTTCCGGCATCATCATGGTTAATTCGCTGGTGCGTGGTGCGACCGACGGGTACACCATCGCCGCCAACACCCTGACGCTGGCGACGCTGTTCAGCGAACCGAATGCCCAGTTCAAGCCGGATGATCTGCAGATGGTGTCGCGTTCGCAGATTGATCCCTACGGCTTGATCGTGCATACCTCGACACCGTTCAAAAGCATTGAGCAATTCGTCGCCTTTGCCCGCAAGAAGCCTGATTACCTGAATGTTGGCGGACCGTTTGCCATGAGTTCCCACCGCGTGGCCTGGGAAGTATTTTCGGAGGTGGCCAAATTCAAGACGACCTGGGTGCCCTATCCCGGCGGCGGGCCGGCGTTGACGGCGATTGCCGGCGGGCATATCGATGCCGCGGCAACCAATCCCGGCAATGTCAAACCGATGATCGATGCCGGCAAGGTGCGCGTGCTGGCGGTGTCTTCCGACAAACGTCTGGATGATTTCCCGGATGTGCCGACGTATAAGGAAAAAGGCTGGGACGTGGTGCGCTACCAGTGGCGCGGCATGATGGCCAAGGCCGGCACGCCGAAACCGGTGGTCGATCGTCTCGCCAGCGCAATCCAGAAGGCGCAGCAGACCCAGGAATGGAAAACCTATCTGAAGCGGGTCACGCAGCTTGACGGCTTCCAGGGACCGGATGCCTTCCGCACGCAGTTGATGCAGGACATCAAGGAAACCGACGTCGTGAAGAAAAAACTGGGTTTGTAATCCGACGTATCGACGAACAAGGGAACGGATAAAAAGTGACGCAAAAACTGACGGTACGGCAGCAGTTGCGCAAGCGTTTGACCGAAGGTGGGATGATTGTGGCGCCGGGCATTTACGATGCCTACGGGGCGCGACTGGTGCAGCAGGCCGGTTACGAGGCGGTGTACATGACCGGCAACGGTGTTTCCGCCAGCCTGCTCGGCCAGCCGGATGTCGGCATGGTCGACCTGACACTGTTCGCGGCGCATGCGCACCGTGCCGCGGCCTGTGTTGATATTCCGCTGATCTGTGATGCCGATACCGGTTATGGCAATGCGGTGAACGTGAAACACACCGTGCGTGAATTCGAAAGCGCCGGGGTCTCGGCCATCCACATTGAAGACCAGGTCGCGCCCAAACGCTGCGGCCATCTGCCGGGTTCGCGCCCGGTGGTGTCCATGGCGGAGCATGCCGGCAAGATTGAGGCCGCAGTCGCCGCGCGCCGCGATCCGGATTTCATCATCATCGCGCGCACCGATGCCGCAACCGGGCTGGGGCTGGATGAGGCGATCCGCCGCGGTCAGGCGTATCGCAAGGCGGGTGCCGATGTGGTGTTTGTCGAACTCAAAAACAGCCCGACCATTCTCGAAGACCTGCAACGGGTCACAGCAGAATGTGATGCGCCCTGTCTGGTCAATATTGACGGTGGCGGCAAACTTGGTGAACTGACGGTGCCGGAAATCGAACACCTCGGTTTCCGCATTGCGATTTTCCCGGGACTGGCGCGTAATGCCGCGGGTTTTGCGATCAGGGAAGCGTTGGGCACGCTGAAGCGCGACGGCAACACCAAGGCCGTACGTGAGCGCATGTTGTCGATGCAGGAATACAACGCAGCGCTGGATCTGAGCGCTGTCGAGGCATGGGAAAAGCGCTACATGGAGGAACGGTAATTCTTTGCATATTAATACAAGTTTTTGTTTTTAAAGGTAAAATTATAATTCCTCGGTTGGCGTGCGCCAACCGCATCGTGGAGCCCTGCAATGGCCGTTGCCCGCAAGAAAAAGCCTGACGCTAAAAAAACAGCAGCCCGAAAATCCGTCACTGCGAAAAAAACCGGCAGCGTAAAGTCCGCGAAAAAATCCGCGAATCCGCTGGGCCTGGAGAAAAAAGCACCGGGTCAGTTCGACACGCTTCAGGAAATCGCACTGGCCTCGCATCGCAAGCTGCCACGCGAGGTTTGGGATCACCTGATGGGCGGCGCTGATTCGGAAATGACGCTGCGGCGCAATCGCGCCGGTCTCGATGCATGGGCACTGCGCCAGCGCGTGCTGGTCGACGTGCGCAATATTGATCTCGGCACCACCTTGCTCGGCCAGAAGCTGGCGTTCCCGGTGTTCCCGGCGCCGGTCGGTGGTTTCCTCGGCAAGGTGCACGCTGAGGGCGGCCCGGCCGTGGCGCGTGCCGCGGTATCGCGCGGCACTACGGCGTTTATCGCGACCGCAGCCAAACCGAGCCTGGAAGCGGCGCAGGCTGCGGTCAAACAAAAACTGATATTCCAGTTGTATGTGCGTGGTGACCGGACCTGGATCGAAGGCATCCTCGACCGGGTGAGCAAGGCCGGCTATGGCGCGCTGTGTGTCACGGTGGATCGCAACTACTACGGTCGCCGCGAGCGCGACATCGTCAGCGGTTTGCCGGTCAAGGAAGGTTTCGGCGACCAGTCCTTCCAGGCCAGCCTGAACTGGAAAGACCTGGTGTGGATGAAGGAGCGCGTCGGCCTGCCGCTGATCGCCAAGGGTGTGGCTACTGCGGAAGATGCTGAACTCGCCGTCGCACACGGCGCCGATGTGGTCTACGTATCCAACCACGGCGGGCGCCAGCTGGATCATGCACAGGGCAGCATCGAAGTGCTGGCCGAAGTGGTCAAGGCCGTGGCCGGCCGGGCTGAAGTGCTCGCCGACGGTGGTGTGCTGCGCGGGACCGACGTGGTCAAGATGTTGTGCCTGGGTGCCCGCGCTGTGGGTGTCGGCAAACTGCTGGGCCTGGCGCTGAGTGCAGGCGGCGAGGCCGGTGTGGCGCGCATGCTGGAACTGATGGAACTGGAAGTGCGCACTGCTATGGGCCTGATGGGTGTTACTTCCATCAAGCAGCTGGGCCCGCAATGGCTGCGCGAGGTGCCGATACTGGGTACGCCAAGCCCGATCAGTGCTTATCCACTGCTTGAAACAGCCGTGCGCCGCGAAGCAAGTCCTCTTGGGGGGCGCCGCGAAGCACGCTGAATACCGGCCGTGGCGCACAAAACAACAAACAAGGCGAGAGCAGAATCATGATGGCCAGAACAGCAGGAATACTATTGGGCGCGCTGGTGTTCGCAGCGGCGGCACCGGCACAGTCCGCCGAAACCTATCCGTCGCGTCCGGTGCGCATGATTGTGCCGTTTGCGCCGGGCGGCGCATCGGATTTTGTCGGCCGTCTGATCCAGCCCAAGCTGCAGCAGGAGCTTGGCCAGCAGATACTCGTCGACAACCGCGCCGGTGCTTCGGGCAACATCGGCGTCGAAGTCGCGGCGAAGGCGCCGGCCGACGGCTACACCTTCCTGCTCGGCAACGTCGGCACCATGGCGATCAACCCGAGCATCTATCCGAAATTCCCGGTGCGCACGGTGCGCGATTTTGCCGCCGTGACCCAGGTCGTTGATGTGCCGGTGGGCCTGGCCGCTCATCCCTCGGTGCCGGTAAAAAACATGCGCGAGTTCATCGCCTTTGCCAAGGCGCAGAAGGGCAAGCTCAACTATGGTTCTGCCGGCGCCGGCAGCAACGGCCGCCTGGAAATGGAGCAGTTCATGCGCCTTGCCGGCATCGACCTGGTGCATATACCGTACAAGGGCGGCGCCGGAGCAGCGGCCACCGCGCTGCTGACGGGTGAAGTCGGCGTGGCGTTTGTCAGCCTGGCATCGGTGATGCCGCATGTGCGCAACGGCAAGATGAAAATCCTCGGCGTGTCGGCGAGCAAACGCGTCAAGGCGCTGCCCGACGTGCCGGTGATGCCGGAACTGGGTTACAAGGACATGAAATCCGGTTCCTGGCAGGGTATCTACGTGCCGACCGGCACGCCGCGCGCGGTGATCGACCGGCTGTTTGCGGCCACGGTCAAGGCGATGGCGGATCCGGATGTGATCAAGCGCATCAATGACAGCGGTGCGGAGGTGATTGTCAGCAACTCGCCCGAGGAGTTCACGACATTCATGAAGCAGCAGAACGAACGTTTTGAAGTGGTGGTCAAACAAATCGGCGGCATTACCGAATAACGGACACGGAAGAGGAGCGGCAGTGTACAAACTGGGAATACTCGAAGGCGACGACATCGGGTTGGAAGTGGTGCCGGAGTGCGTCAAGGTGATGAAGGCTGCCGCTGCCAAAGCGGGTGTGCAGATCGAATGGCATCCGCTGCCGATCGGCCGGCGCGGACATGAATCGCATGGTCACACCATGCCGCAGATTACGGTGGATACATTGAAACTGGTCGACGGCTGGGTGCAGGGGCCCATCGGCCACAATGCCTATCCGCGCACCGACAACACCTGGATCAATCCGCCGCTGCGCAAGAAGTTCGAGCTGTTCGCCAACGTCAAGCCGGTGAAGTCCTATCCCAATTTGCCGTCGCTGCACAAGGATGTGGATATCGTGTTTCTGCGCGAGACCACGGAAGGCATGCAGTCGGGCAGCGTGGTGTTCGCCGGCGCCGGTGAATTCCAGCCCAATGACGACATCGCCATCGGCATGCGCGTGGTGACGCGCAAGGGTGCCAGCCGCATCGCACGCGAAGCTTTCGAAATCGCCCGCACGCGCAAGCGCAAAAAAGTGACGGCGCTGCACAAGGAGCCGGTGTACCGTCTGGTCTGCGGCATGTTTGCCGAGGAATGCCGCAAGATGGCGAAAAATTATCCCGATGTCGAGTTCGAAGAAGTGCTGATCGACGGTTTTGCGATGAAGGCTGTGATGAAGCCGCAGCAGTACGACGTCGTGGTCACCACCAATCAGTTCGGCGACATCGTCACTGATCTGGGGGCGGGACTTGTCGGCGGACTGGGTCTCGCACCGGGGCTGGTCGTCGGTGAAAAGCAGGCGATGGCTCAGGCCACCCACGGCTCGGCGCCGGACATCGCCGGAAAAAACATCGCCAATCCGTACGCGATGATCATGTCGGGCAAGATGCTGTTCGAGTGGCTGGGGCGCACGCGGAATGATCCCAAAGCGACTGCAGCCGCGGCGTTGATGGATGCGGCAGTGGAGAAAGTGGTGGCCGAAGGGAAAAACCTGACCGGTGACCTCGGCGGCAAGGTGGGCACCACGCAGATGGGTGACGCCATCGTGGCGGCGCTCTGAGCGAAGCGTATTCATTGGAGATGGCGGCATTTAATAAAATGATAATAAAAACAATAACTTACTTGTTTTTATTGATGTCGTTCGTCGTGCCTGTCGGAGCGCAGTCGGTTAAGCCGCAGGCACCGCAAAAAACCCAGAAGAAACCGGTGCAGAAGCTGCCGCTCAAGGCGCAGATACCGCAAAAAAAGCAGGGCATGCAGTTGCGCGGCAAGCTGGAAAAACTGGAGTGCAAGCTGGGTACCGAAGACCGGCATGCACGTATTGCCGTGGAACTGGTCGGCGGGCGCCTGAAAAGCCTCGCTTATTATTCGAAATGGAAACCGCGCACCTGCTCCGTGCATATCGTCCGTGACGATGCTTACAGCAAGTGGGAGGATCCGGGCAGCGTGACGGTCGTCACTCTGAATGAAGAGAAGGGCGCGTTCCTGATTGACTACAGTCGCACCGCGGTGAAATTCCTGTTCCGCGATATCGACCGCGAACGCTTCTGCGGCATGACCGGCAAGATTACCGGTACGCTGACCGTGACCCGTGGGCGCAACCAGTGCGAACTGGAAGGGGTGATGGACGAGCCGGTATCTGATGAGGTCAAAGAAGTGGCCGGGGATCCGCAGCAGGATGTGCCGAAGGATCTGGTCAGGGACGCGCCCAGGGTTGTGCCCAATGCGCTGGTGAAGGATGCGCCCGGGGCAGCGGCCAGGGAATTACCCGGGGACGCAGCGAAGGAACCACTCAGAGATTTACCCAAAGACCTGCTGAAAGAGCCGCCAGCCGTCGCGCCCAGGGCACCCTGAGTGCCCCGCTCGGTAAATGCGGTCCGTAAAATCGGGTTCAGCACGTTCAGCGCAATGTGACCCCGTTGCGATGCGTGACATTGATCGCAGCCCGCCTGGAATCCACTTATAAATCGGGGAAGCTGTTCAAACAAACGGAGCCACTTCTCCCGCGATCCGCGTCTTGCACGTGACGCTGTGCTGACCATGTACGGGATGTTGCCGGGTTGCGCCATGACGCGACTTACACCATGACGCGACTTACACCATGATTCCCTTTTGCCAGGGCTAGCCACAATACGAACAGCCATTGTGTTTGCATACGCATACGATATGTTCAGCGTTCGTCATTACTGTTATTGTTACGTCTGGTCGTGCGTTGCCTTATCAAACGCAGGATCTATCATTCCAGAATTTTCATCCAACGGACTTTTGGCCATGCGCGTGCCGCACGCGCTGGCTGCCGCGACTAGGGCATAGGGGACAGAGCGTGTTATGGCCGCCAAGCGCATGACCATCATGGGCACCCGCCATGTTGTTGCAGCGGGGCACTATCTCGCCGCGCATGCCGCTTTCCAGATCCTTGAGGCCGGTGGCAATGCCATCGATGCCGGTGTTGCCGCCGGGCTGGCAATAGGCGTGCTGCAGACCGAGAAGGTCAATATCGGCGGCGTTGCGCCGCAGATCATCTACACCGCCAAAGACCGCAAGGTGCATTCGATTGACGGCCTTGGCGTATGGCCGCAGGCGGTGACCCCGGATTATTTCCTGAAGAACCACGGCGGCAAGATTCCGCAGGGCGTGTTGCGCTGCGTGGTGCCTGCCGCGCCTGACGCGTGGATCACCGCGCTGTCGCGATTCGGCACCATGAGCTTCGGCGACGTGGCGCAATCGGCGATCCGCTTTGCGCGCGAGGGTTATCCGATGCACCCGCACATGGCGAAATTCATTCGCGAGCGGGTCGACCAGTATGCGCGGTGGCCGTCCAGCAAAAAGGTGTTTCTGCCTGGCGGCAAGCCGCCGGAAACCGGCAAGGTCTTCGTGCAGGCCGATCTCGCGCGAACGCTGCAATATATGGTCGATGAGGAGAAGCGCGCACGACGCAAGGGCCGCAAGGCTGGTTTGCAGGCGGCGCGTGACGCGTTCTACAAGGGTGATATCGCCCGAACGGTAACGAAATGGATAACCGGGCAGGGCGGGCTGATGCGCTACGAGGACTTCGCCGCATTCAAGGTCAATTTCGAACCGACGGTGACCTCGCGTTTTGGCGATCTCGAAGTGCATGCCTGCGGACCGTGGTCGCAGGGTCCGGTATTGCCGATGGCACTGAACATCCTCAAGGGTTTTGACCTGAAGGGGATGGGGCACAACTCGCCCCAGTACGTGCATACCGTGGTCGAAGCCCTGAAACTTGCCTATGCCGACCGCCATCAATACTTCGGCGATCCGAAATTTGTCGACGTGCCGATGGCTGGCCTGCTGTCGGAACGATATGCAAAATGGCGCCGCATGCAGTTGCGTGCCGACCGCGCATGGCCGCAGATGCCTCCGGCCGGCAATCCGAAGACGCTGCAAAGCGTCGCCAGCATCTGCATGCCGCCGCCGCAGGTGTCTGAAGACCCCAAACCCGGCGACACATCCTATCTTTGCGTCATGGACCGCCACGGCAATGCCTTTTCGGCGACCCCGTCCGACGGCTCCGACAAGACGCCAATCATTCCCGGCGTCGGCATCCTGTGCTCGGGACGCGGTACTCAGTCCTGGGCGGATCCTGCGCATCCTTCAGCGGTGGCGCCGGGCAAGCGGCCGCGGTTGACGCCGAACCCCGCCTTGGCATTGAAGAACGGCAGGGCCTACATGCCTTTTGGCACACCCGGCGGGGATGTGCAGATCCAGGCCATGATCCAGGTGTTTCTCAATATCAACGTCTTCGGCATGGCAGTGCAGGATGCAGTCGAGGCGCCGCGTTTCGCCAGCTATAGCTTTCCGGGTTCCTTCGAGCCGCATGACTATTTCCCGGGACGACTCAATCTCGAGCCGGATATCGGTGAACAGACTGGCAAGGCACTCGCATCAATGGGGCATCAGGTGCACTGGTGGGATGACATGACTTCGACCGCCGGTTCGGTGTGCACCATCGTTCGCGATTTCCGCAATGGCGTTTTGCACGGTGGTGCCGATCCGCGACGCCCGGCGTATGTGCTGGGTTGGTAAGGCAGGCAGTGTATGTGTATTACAGCGTTCAGGAAGTCCAGGCAGGCTGAACTGAAAACATAACCAGGGAGATCAGCATCATGCAGACTTTCACAGCGCAATCCCTTCGCAGTATCGTCAACGCTGTTCTTGCGTTGGCAATGTTGACAGCGCTGGGGGTCGCCGCGCCCGTTGCGGCACAGGCCTATCCGAACAAGCCGATCAAGCTTTATGTCGGTTTTCCGCCGGGCGGCGGTTCGGACACGCTGGCGCGGCTGATTGGCGGTGCACTGCCAACGCGCCTGAACCAGCAGGTCGTTGTCGACAATAAACCCGGGGCGAACACCATACTGGCTACTGAATTTGTCAAGGCGCAGCCGGCCGACGGTTACACGCTGCTGTTTGTTTCTGCTTCGTTTTCGATCAATCCCAGCCTCTACAAGCTGAGTTACGACATCGAAAAAGACTTTTCACCCGTTGGTCTGGTGGCCATGGTGCCGCTGCTGATGGTCACCCACCCCGGAGTGCCGGTCAGTACGGTCAACGACTTGCTCGCGCTGGCAAAAAAACAGCCGGGAAAACTGACCTATGCGTCGTTCGGCATTGGCAGCGCGGCGCACCTTGCCGGTGAAATGCTGCTAAGCATGACTGGCACCGACATGCTGCATGTGCCGTTCAAGGGCAGTGCGCCAGCCATTGCCGATGTCATGGGCGGGCGCATCACGATGATGATGCCGGGCATTGGTTCGGCGATCAATCTGGCGCGTGAAGGCAAGCTGCGCGCGATCGCGGTGTCCACCGCGAAGCGGGCTTCGGGTGCGCCGGAGATTCCGACTATCGCTGAATCGGGCGTCCCAGGTTTCGACGTTGGCACCTGGGAATCAATACAGGCGCCGGCCGGAACCCCGGTAGAAGCCATTGCAAGGCTGAACACCGCGTTGCGAGAAGTCATCGCCACCAACGAAATCCGTCTGAAGATGGTCACGCTGGGCTTCGAGCCCGAAGGCGCAAAATCGCCGGCTGAGACTGCGCAGTTCATCCGCAGCGAGCGGATGAAATGGGCGAAGCTGGTCAAGGAACGCAACATCAAGGCGGAGTGACAGCGCCTTGGACAAGCCTGCGGTTACCGTCATCGGCGCCGGCATTGTCGGCGTCTGTTCCGCGCTATGGCTGCAGCGCGCCGGTTTTGCGGTGACGCTGGTTGATTCCGGCGCGGTCGGTGAGGGTGCGTCGTTCGGCAATGCCGGCAATATCAGTCCCGGCGCGGTGGTGCCATACCTGATTCCCGGCATCTGGCGCGAGGCGCCGCGCTGGCTGCTCGATCCGGAAGGGCCGCTTGCGGTGCGGCCGGGCTATTTTTTTAAGGCATTGCCATGGCTGATGGCCGCAGTCCGATCGGCAGGGGAGGGAGCGGCGTTGCGTACTTCACGCGCGATGCACACCCTTCACAGCAGTACGCTGGAAGCTTATGCCGAACTGACACGCGGTACGCCGGCGGCAGAGCTGATCGAGCTTTCGGGGCAGCTCTATGTTTCGGAAAAGCCGGGGGGGGCGCAGGGCTCGGCACTGGCGCAGCGGATGCGCGCCGAGTTTGGCGTCGAGGCGGTGGCGCTGGACTGGATGGAAGTTCGTGAACTGGAACCCTGCCTCGCACCAATATTCAGGAGTGGCCTGCTGCTACCGAAAAACGGGCGCTGCAGGAATCCGCATCATCTGGTGACGGCGCTGGCGGATATTGCTCAACGTAATGGCGCCACGGTGCTGCGCGGCAAGGTCGACGGTTTTCATACCGGCGGTGCCGGAGTGACTGCGGTAGTCATAAACGGTCAGCCGCATGCCGCGCAACGCGTGGTGATCGCCGCCGGGGCGGCATCAGGTGAACTGGCTGCACAACTGGGCAGCCGCGTGCCGGTCGAAGCTGAACGCGGTTATCACATCACCATAGCCGACCCCGGCGTGATGCCGCGAATGCCGGTGACCAATACCGATGCCAAGTTTGCCTGCGCTCCCATGAATGTCGGACTGCGGCTTGCCGGGACCGCCGAATTCGGCGGACTCGACGCACAGCCCAACTGGCAGCGCACCGAAGTATTAAAGCGGCAGGCGCAGCGAATGTTTCCCGGCGTGCGCCTCGATTCGGTATCGGTGTGGAGCGGCAACCGGCCCAGCCTGCCGGATGGCCTGCCGGTGCTCGGCCGCTCGCCTGAATTCGACAATGCCTGGTTTGCATTCGGCAATTCGCACTTCGGCATGTCGGCGGGTCCGGTGATGGGCAAGCTGCTGGCGGAGATCGTCGCCACCGGCAAGACGGAGGTGGACATCACGCCGTTTCGTCCGACCCGATTCCAGCGCATCGAATAGAACAGGCAGAGCACACGCATGGGTCTGGCACGGCAATTGGCAGAAAAACTGGCGGAGATGCATTACGACGATCTGCCGGCAACTGCGGTCGAAGCTTCGCGCATCGCCATTGAAGACACGCTGGGCTGCATGCTTGCCGGAAGCCGCGAGCCCGCCGCCGCCATAGTGGCAGCAACAGTGGCGGGCAATGATGGCCCCTGCGTCATTGCCGGAACCGGACGCCGCGCAGGCACACTCGATGCGGCCTTGATCAACGGCACAGCCGCCCATGCGCTGGATTTCGACAATGGCAGCAATTCCATGGGTGGCCATGTCTCGGCGACCATGGTGCCTGCACTGCTGGCCGCAGCAGATGCATTCGGTGCCTCAGGTCGCGACTTGGTGCTCGCGCATACCGCCGGCTTCGAGGTCGGCACGCGCATCGGACTCGGGCTGAATTTCCATCATTATGAGAAAGGCTGGCATCCGACTTCGACGCTTGGCATTTTCGCGGTAATCGGGGCCTGCGCGAAACTGCTGCGCCTGAGCGTGGACCAGACCGCGACGGCGCTGGCCATAGGCACGTCGCTTGCGTCCGGCATCAAGGCCAATTTCGGCAGCATGACCAAGCCCATGCATGTCGGGCATTGCGCGCGCAACGGCCTGTTTGCGGTGCTGCTAGCGCGCGGGGGTTATACCGCAGGCGCGCAGGCTTTTGAACACAAGCAGGGATTTTTCGAAGTCTATAACGGCAAAGGAAATTATGACGCCGGACGTATTCTCGAACACTGGAGTTCACCGTTGCAGATTCTGCAGCCGGGCGCGGGTTACAAACAGTACCCGTGCTGCGCAGCGACACATGCCGCACTCGATGCGGTGCTGAAGATTGTTCGCGCGCAGGGTGGACGCATTGCGCCAGATCGAATTCGGAGCGTCGAGACCTGGACCCCGGCGAGGCGCCTCGCACACACCGACCGGCCGGATCCTGTCAGCAATCTCGACGCCAAGTTCAGCGTGCAGTACTGCGTCAGCCGCGCGCTGATCGATGGCCGCATAGGCGTCGAACATTTCGAAGGGGACGCGTGGCAGGATCCGGCGCTGCGCCGCCTGATGGCGTGCGTGCACTCGGCGACACACCGTCCCGGACAGTTCGCTGCCGATAATCATTTCGGCGCTGAGGTGCGGATCACACTGGTAGACGGCACCGTGCTGGGCGAGCGGGTGGATATTCAACTCGGCCGCACTGCTGACAACCCGATCCCGCCCGCACAATTGCGCGCGAAGTTCCTGGAATGCGCTGCTCGCGCGTTACCAGTGCCGCAGACAGTTGCGCTTGCGGCATGTCTGGACGCGCTGACTGACGTGGTGACTCTGAAAGAGCTTACGCGACTGCTGCAGGCGCTGGAGAAACCTGAAAAAAATGATTTAAAACAAGGAGTTATGACATGACCTCGCTATCCCTTCGTTGCCTTGCCCTGTGTCTGTTGTTGTCCGCCGCTACGGCAGCGCTGGCACAGAAAGCGGCTGAGAGCACCTATCCGTCGCGTCCGGTACGGATGATCGTGGCGCAGGCGGCCGGTGGCCCGACTGATGTTGCGGCCAGGGTTTACGCCTCACGGCTGTCCGAAGTCATGGGCCAGCAGGCGGTGGTCGACAATCGTCAGGGTGCTGGCGGCAGCGTTGCCGGCGAGATCACGGCACGCGCGCCGGCCGACGGTTACACACTGATGATTGCTGCCAACGGCACGCTGGCGATTGCGCCCCATCTGATCAAACTGTCCTACAACGCGCGCAAGGATATGGTGCCGGTGGCGCTGATCGGCAATAGTCCGTTGGGCTTGATGGTGCATTCGCCACTGGCTGTGGCTTCGGTGAAGGAGTTGCTGGCGCTGGCCAAAGCGCGGCCGGGTAAGATCAATTTTGGCTCGTCTGGCGCCGGTGCCACGTCGCACCTGTCGGGCGAATTGCTGAAAATGATGACTGGCATCCAGATCGTGCATGTGCCGTACAAGGGCGCCGGTCCGGCGTTGATCGGACTCGTCAGCGGCGAGATCGAAATGCTGATTTCCGGTCTCTCGTCGGGATTGCCATTCATCAAGCAGAAACAGGTGCGCCTGCTGGCGGTGAGCAGTGCCAAGCGCGCACCACTGTTGCCTGAAGTGCCGTCGATTGCCGAAACGGTGCCAGGCTACGACGTCAGTTCATGGTACGCGGTGCTCGCGCCGGCCGCCACGCCGCGCCCGATCATCGAGCGGCTGCACCAGATGTCGCAGCGCGTGGTGAACGATGCAGCGATCCAGGCGAAACTGATTTCGCTGGGCATGGACCCGGACTGGCTGACGCTGCAGCAGTTGTCAGAAAAAATGCAAGGCGAATATGATCGCTGGGGCAAAGTGGTCAAGGCCGCAGGCATGAAATCGAACTGAGCGCAGCGGAATCAGCAACGTGGCGGATTATGATGCAATCGTGATTGGCGGCGGCCTGGTCGGGACCGCTGTGGCTTACGGTCTGACCCGGCTCGGCAAGCGCCCGGTGGTGCTCGACGAAGGCGACATTGCGCACCGCGCCTCGCGCGGGAACTTTGGCCTGGTCTGGGTGCAGAGCAAGGGTTTCGGCGTGCCGGAGTACCAGCGCTGGACGCGACGCTCGGCGGATGAATGGGCGGACTTTTCCGATGAGCTGCTGCGCGAGACCGGTGTTGCCAGCGGCCACGAGCGGCCGGGTGGAGTGACTATCTGCCTCAATGATGACGAGCTTGAACGCAGGAGCCAGCGTATGGCGCAGCTGCACCTCGAAGCCGGCGAGACCCGGTTCGAATACGAGATGCTCGAACCGGCAAAATTGAAGCAGCTGATCCCGGTCATCGGGCCCGAGGTCGCGGGTGCCTCGTACACCCCGTACGACGGCCACGCCAATCCGCTCTACACGCTGCGCGCCCTGCACGCGGCGATGCTGCAGAACGGCGGGCTCTACGTGCCCAATGCGCAGGTGTCGGCCATTGATGCCGCCGCGCACAGCTTCACTGTAAACGCCGGCGGGGGGTCCTTCGCCGCACCGCGCCTGGTGCTCGCTGCCGGGCTTGGAAACCAGGCACTGGGTGCGCTGCTGGGAATGAATGTCGCGGTGCGACCGGTGCGCGGCCAGATCATCGTCACTGAACGCATGCAGCCGGTGTTGCCGATGCCGACGCTGATGATCCGTCAAACTGTGGAAGGCACGATCATGATTGGTGAATCACGCGAGGAGAGCGGGTTTGATGACACGACTTCACCTGAAATCGTGCGCACGCTGGCGCAGCGCGCAGTAAAGACTTTTCCCTTTCTGCGCCATGCGCGCATCGTGCGCAGTTGGGGAGCGCTGCGCGTGATGTCACCTGACGGCCTGCCGATCTACGAGCAGTCAGCGCAGTTCCCCGGCGCCTTTGTCTGTACCTGCCACAGTGGCGTCACGCTCGCTGCAGCTCATGCGCGGCACTACGCGCGTTATGTGGCTGACGGTGCCCTGCCGCCGGAGTTGGCGCGTTTTTCGACAGGACGATTCGATGTTCAAGCTGCTGCCTGACGCTGACAGGGCCACGGTCAGCGTGGTCATTAACGGCCGCAGCGTGGCTGTGCCCCCGGGCTGCAGCGCCGCCGCAGCGATGCTGCTCCACGGCGGCGGCGTGACGCGGACCACGGCGATCAGTGGCTCCGGCCGTGCGCCGTACTGCATGATGGGCGTGTGTTTTGAATGCCTGATGGAAATCGACGGCGAGCCGAACCAGCAGGGCTGCCTGGTGATCGTAAGCGAAGGCATGCGCATCAATCCGCAACTCGGCCGGCCGGGGATACGCAATTGAGCCTGCAATATGATCTCGCAATCATAGGCGCCGGCCCCGCGGGTCTGTCGGCGGCGATCAGCGCCGCAGGCGCCGGACTCAAAGTGGTGGTGTTTGATGAGCAGCCGGCACCCGGCGGACAGATCTATCGCAACATCGAAGCTGTTTCTGCCACGCGTAAGGCACAACTCGGCTGGCTGGGGGCGGACTATGCCGCCGGCCTTGAATTGGTGCGTCGCTTTCGCGCTGCGACGGTGGACTATCTGCCGCTGTCGCAGGTGTGGCAGCTTGGGCATGACGGCCGGGTCTGCTACCGCCGCGATGCGGCAGCAGGCGTGGTTCATGCGCAAAAAATCCTCATTGCCACTGGTGCGATGGAAAGGCCGTTGCCGATACCCGGCTGGACCCTCCCCGGGGTGCTCAGTTGTGGCGCCGGGCAGACCTTGCTCAAGGCCAGCGGTCTCGCGCCTGATGGCCGTTTTGTGCTTGCTGGCTGCGGGCCGCTGCTGCTGCTGCTGGCAGCGCAACTGATACGTGCCGGCGTGCGCCCGACTGCAGTGTTTGAAACCGCCTTTAACCCTTGGGCTGCCTTGCCTCATCTGCCGGGCATGCTGGGGCTGCCTGCTTACCTGTTCAAGGGACTGGGCTTGCTGCGCGAAATACGCGCTGCCGGTGTACCACTGCATCGCGGGGTGACACGGCTGGCCATCCACGGGCAGGGGCGCGCGTGCGAGATCGAATTCGAGTCAGGCGGGCGAATTGGCCGGGAGCCGGTGGACCTGGTGTTTCTGCACCAGGGCGTGGTACCCAACGGCAACCTTGCCTTGTCCACCGATATCCGCCATCAATGGGATGACCTGCAGAGATGTTTTCGCCCGACGCTGGACGACTGCGGCCGCAGTTCCAGCGCTGTGCTGTCCGTTGCGGGTGACGCCGGCGGCATCGTTGGCGCCGCGGGTGCAGCAGCGATGGGGACAGTAGCGGGGCTGGCAGTGGCTGCAGACCTCGGACGCATTGACGCGCCGGCAGCCGCAAACCTGAGCGCCGATGCACGCAAGCTGCTCGCGCGGCATCGTGCCGCGCGGCCATTTCTCGATCACCTCTATCGACCGGCGCAGCGCTGGGTAGCGCCGCCGGATGCGGATACCGTAGTCTGTCGCTGTGAGGAAGTTAGCGCCGGCGACATGCGCCGAGTAGTGCAGGCACACAACTGTCCAGGACCGAATCAGCTGAAGTCCTTCATGCGCTGCGGCATGGGTCCGTGCCAGGGCCGCTTGTGCGGGTTGACGGCCGTCGAGTTGATCGCCGAGACGCAGGGTGTTTCACCGGCAGCGGTGGGTTATTACCGGATACGCGCACCAGTCAAGCCGGTCACGCTGGGCGACATGGCGGCGCTGGATGTGCCGACCCGCGAAGATGCTGTTCACATGTAATTTATTGGAGCAATAACATGCCTGCCTACCGCCCTACCATTACCGGCGAGAGCCACATGATCTCGGCGGGCCATTATTCGGCGACACATGCCGGTTTTCGCATACTTGAGGCCGGCGGCAACGCCATCGACGCAGGGGTCGCTGCGGGAATTGCGCTGGGAATATTGCAGACCGATCGCGTCAATTTTGCCGGTGTGGCGCCGATAATGCTCTACCTCGCCGATAAACGTCAGGTCGTCAACATCGATGGCCTCGGCACCTGGCCCAAGGCCGCATCGCTGGAGTTCTTCCACAAGAAACATGGCGGCAAGATGCCGCCAGGCATTCTGCGCACGGTGATGCCTGCTGCACCGGCATCGTGGATTGCGGCGCTGGAACGTTACGGCAGCATGAGTTTCGGCGAGGTCGCCGCAGAGGCGACGCGCCTCGCGCGCGACGGTTTTGCGATGCACGCGTTCATGGCTGATTACATTGCAGATAACGCTGAGAGTTATCGCCGTTGGCCATCAAGTATGGCGGTGTTCATGCCGCAGGGGCGGGCGCCACTGGTAGGCGAGCGTTTTGTGCAGAGCGAGCTGGCGGCGACGCTGCAGTACATGATCGATGAGGAGGCTGCGCATGCCGGCAAGGGCCGGGTCGCCGGTCTGCGCGCGGCGCGCAATGCGTTTTACAAAGGCGACATCGCACAGAAGATCGCGCAATATCACCGGGAAAACGAAGGCTGGGTCACTGCTGAGGATCTGGCTCAATACGAAGTCAGTTTTGAAGATCCGCTGCTTACACGGTTTCACGGAATTGACCTCTACGCCTGTGGTCCGTGGTCGCAAGGGCCGGTGCTGCCTCAAACGCTGAATCTGCTCGGTGGCTTCGACCTGAAAGCAATGGGTCACAATTCGCCGCAGTACGTGCATACCATCGTCGAAGCGCTGAAGCTGTCGTTTGCCGATCGCCACCGTTATTACGGCGACCCGAAGTTCGTCAAGGTACCGATCGACATCCTGACCTCGCAGGCTTACGCTGACGAGCGCCGCCAACAGATTCGCAGTGACACCGCTGCGCCGGGCATGCCCGATGCAGGCAAAATTGCCGGCTACGGGCACGATGCCGGCCTGCCCCCGGCCACGCCCGGCGAACCCGACCCGCCGCCGGATACCTCGTACGTGTGCGTGGTTGACCGTCACGGCAATGCATTTTCAGCCACGCCCAGTGACGGCTCAAGCGCGATGCCGGTGATCCCGGGCACGGGCCTGTGCCCGTCGTCACGTGGTTCGCAGTCCTGGACCGATCCCGCGCATCCGGCGGTGATGGCGCCAGGCAAACGACCGCGGCTGACACCCAACCCGGCGCTGGCACTGAAGGACGGCAAACTGCTGATGCCTTTCGGCTCACCCGGCAATGACATCCAGCCGCAGGCGATGACGCAGGTGTTCCTGAACATTGTCGTCTTCGGCATGGAACCGCAGGCGGCGGTTGAGGCGCCGCGCTTTGCGACGTACAGCTTTCCGGGTTCGTCAGAGCCGCACGCCTATCATCCAGGGCGGCTCAATCTTGAGTCGCGTTTTGACCCGGCCGTGCTTGCGCAACTCACGAAACTCGGTCATACGGTTGCGCCGTGGAGAGAGTTCGAATGGCGCGCCGGCGCAGTGTGTGCGGTGCGCGTCAACGCGGACAATGGCTTGCTGGAAGGTGCCGCAGATCCGCGCCGGCCGTGTTATGCGCTGGGGGTTTGATCAAAAATTCAAAGTTACCGAAAGGTGTCGAAGTGAGTTGCCCCAATTTGATTGAAGTCCCCTCGTTTTCTTGAACATTGTACGGATACACCAACAGTTGTTACGTAGCGGCCGGATTTCAAACAGTTTTCTGGAGGATTAGCTTGACCTGCAACTCGCATCCAGCTGCTTGTGCGTATAGATTGCCGCGTCTGTCACTCCGCTGATGAAGTCCGGGCCCGCCTCGGTAGCGTAGATCTCAGCCATAAACGCCTTTATCTCGCGCACCGTCATGCCGCGGGCGCACATGGCGATGATCTTGTCGTCAAGCCCGGTAAAGCGCTGTTCGTGCTTGCCGGTCAGCTTGGGTTCGAACTCTCCTGCCCGGTCTCGCGGCACCTCGATTAGGACCAGTCCGTCGTCGGTGAGCACCGTTTTGGCGCTCCTGCCGTTGCGGTGGTTGCCTCACACACAAAAATCCTGACTGGCTCATTTATTCAAAGCGCCGCCGTCCCGCCGGACAGCGACTGTTCCAAAATAAGTGATTGCGGAGTGCAGGCGGGCTGCGGCATATTCCCTGTAACCATCCGCATCCAAAGGACAGCACCATGCTGCGGCTTTTTTATGCCCTGAATACCTGCGCCCTTGCTTCGCACATCACGCTGGAGGAGGCCGGAGCGCGTTATGACACCGTGCGCCTCGATTTCAGCGGAGGCGACCAGAACAATCCGGAATACCTGGCGGTCAATCCCAAGGGGCGGGTGCCGGCGCTGGTCACCGACCATGGCGTGCTGACTGAAACCCCGGCGATCCTGCTCTACCTTGCGCAGATCCACCCACAGGCGCAGTTGGCACCGCTCGACAATCCATTCGAATTGGCATCGATGCAGGCTTTCAACAGTTACTTGTGTTCGACCGTGCACGTCGCGCATGCCCATGGACGGCGTGGCAAACGCTGGGCCGATGAAACGTCTTCGCACGAGGATATGCAGCGCAAGGTGCCGGCGACGATGACCGCGTGTTTTGATCTGATCGAACGCGAGATGCTCGCCGGGCCCTGGGTCATGGGGGCGCGGTATACCGTCTGCGACCCTTATCTTTTTACCATAGCCCGCTGGCTCGACGGCGACCGTGTCGACATCGCGCGATTTCCGAAGGTGCGGGATCACTTTGCGCGCATCGCAGCCCGCCCGGCGGTGCAGAGAGTGCTCGCGGCAGAACAGGCCCCGGGCTGAGTTTTGCGCCGGCTCGGCTGGTCAATGCCCGGCAGAAACCAGCTTCAGTCCGAAAATACCGGCGACGATCAGTCCGATGCAGGCGATACGTGCCACGCTTGCGGCCTCACCAAACAGCGCGATGCCGAGAATCGCGGTGCCCACGGCGCCGATGCCCGTCCATACCGCGTAACCGGTGCCGACGGGGATGCCCTTCAATGCCTGTGCCAGCAGCCAGACGCTGGTGATCATTGCGGCGATGGTGACCACGCTGGGCACGAGTTTGCTGAAGCCCTCGGTGTATTTGAGGCCGATGGCCCAGACCACTTCGAACAGGCCGGCAATCAGCAGCAATATCCAGGAAGTCGACATGAGGCGCTCCGCGATGTGTTCTGTTCAAGCCGGCCGGCCGGCGCGGTACTTGTCGTACAGCACGCCTGCGGCAAACAGCGTGGCGATGTCGGCGTCCTTGTAGTCCAGGCCGCGCACGGTTTCTTCAGTGTGCTGGCCGAGCCAGGGCGCGGGCTGGCGGATGGCGGTCAGCTCGCCGCTGGATTTGACCGGGATGCCGAGGGATTTCATGCGGCCGATTTTCGGGTGATCCATTTCAACGACCATGTTGCGCGCCTTGATGTGCGGGTCGTCAAGGGTCTGCGCGTAGGTGTAGACCGGGCCGCCCGGCACCTGCGCCGCATCAAGTTTCTCGACCCAGTGCGCGGTCGGCTGCGTGGCGAACACTTTTTCGATTTCCACTTCCAGTTCCTCGATGTTCTTCAGCCGTGACGGCAGGTCCTTGAAGCGCGGATCGGTCAGCCACTCCGGCTTGTTGCAGGTGATGTTGCAGAAATTGGTCCACAACTTGTTATTGTTGGCGCCCACGGTGACATAGCCATCCTTGGTCCGGTATGCCTGATAGGGCGTGGAGCGGCGGTGCCGCGTGCCGGTTGCGAGAGGTTCCTCTCCGCCGCCAAAATATGCGCCGGATTCCCAGTGCGTCCATGCCAGACCGGCTTCAAGCAGGGAGGTCTCGACGTACTGGCCTTTGCCGTGACGCAGTTTGCCGATGTAGGCGCCAAGGATGGCATAGAGCGCGGTGACCCCGCTGGAAATGTCGTTCATTGCAATGCCGACCTTGGCCGGGCGGCCGCCGGGATGGCCGGTCATCATCATGATGCCGGACATGCCCTGGGCCACGATGTCGAAGCCGCCCTTGTGGCCATAGGGTCCTGTCTGGCCGAAACCGGACATCGAGGCGTAGATCACGCCGGGGTTGAATTTACTGATCGTCGCGTAATCGATGCCGAGTTTTTTCACCACGCCGGGGCGGAAATTCTCGGTGATGATGTCGGCCTTCGCCGCGAGCTTCATGAAAATTTCCTTGCCGCGCGGATCCTTCATGTTGATGCCGATGCTTTTCTTGTTGCGGTTCAGCACCGCGAAGCAGTACGACTCGTCGTTGATCTTGGGTTCGAATCGCCGGGAACCATCGCCCTCGGGGAAGTTCTCAACCTTGGTGATGCTGGCGCCCATGTCGCCCAGCACCATCGTGCAGTAGGGCCCGGCCATCACAGTGGTGAGGTCGAGTACGTTAACGCCTTCGAGGGGTAAAGCCATGAGGACACGCTCCGGAGTGTCATGCGGCACTGCATCAGTGCATGGCCGCGATGATTGTGATTGTGGAAAAGTGTGTGGTGCAAAAGGGTTATTTTATCCTGTGAATGTCGGAGGGGGCGCGGTTGATGGCGCATCTCTTTATCGCGGATCATAATCTGGTTATAGCTCAGCAAGTTCAAAACAAAATGGAGGAAATACATGAAAACAACAACTAAACTGACGCTGCTGGCGTTGGCCGGGCTTGTTGGCGCACCACTGCTTGCGGTGGCGCAGAACTATCCGGCAAAAACCGTACGCGTCATCGTGCCGTGGCCACCGGGCGGATCGAATGATATTGTCGCCCGGTTGGTGGCGCAAAAGCTGGCGGAAAACACCGGACAGCAGTTCATCATCGACAACCGCGGCGGTGCTTCGGGCATCGTCGGGTCGGATGTCGTGGCGAAAAGTCCTGCCGATGGCTACACCTTCATGATCCATTCGACCACGCATGTGTCGAACCCGCATCTCTACAGCAAGATTCCCTATGACACGATGAAGGATTTCGTCGGTATCGCGCCGCTGGCGCGTCAGGTCGGCATTCTGGTTGTCCACCCTTCGCTGCCGGCGACCAACGTCAGGGAATTCCTCGATCTCGGCCGCAAGCGTCCTGACCAGATCACTTATTCCTCTTCCGGCAATGGCAGTTTTGTCCATCTCGGCATGGCGCTGATGAATTCGATGAGCAACACCAAAATGGTGCATGTGCCGTACAAGGGCGGTGGTCCTGCAGTCGTGGCGATTTCGTCGGGCGAGGTCCAGGCCATGATGGCCACGGTCGGATCAGTAATTCCGCACATCAATTCGAAACGCCTGCGGGCAGTTGCAGTGACTTCGGATGAGCGCATCACGCAGTATCCGCAGGTGCAGACGATTGCCGAAGGCGGTGTCAAAGGCTACGAATTTACGGCCTGGATCGGCGCGCTGGGACCGGCAAATATGCCGAAGCCGGTACTGGACCGCCTGAACGGCGAAATGCACAAAGCGCTGAAGGACAAGAGCGTTGCCGAGAAACTCAGCGCACAGACGCTGGATCCGATGTTTATGAGTCCAGAGCAGTTCGCTGCACGGCTGAAATCCGATTATGACAAATACGCCAGGTTGATCAAGGAAACCGGCGTCAAGGCGGATTGAAAGCACAAATATTAAAAAAATCGGCGTTCTGTGCTGTTTTTTTTGCTCATTTCATTGTCGTGTCGCTGGGTTTTACGCATAATTTGGTCATCTGCACATAGATATGCAGAGAAAAAAACAGAGGAGAAACCGAAATGAAATCGTTGCAAAATTCCGCGCTGGTCGCGATTGCTGTAGTGCTGTGCTTTACGCCGGCGCTTGTCCAGGCGCAGGCCTATCCGTCGAAAGTGGTGCGCGTGGTTATTCCCTGGCCGGCCGGCGGCTCGAACGATGTGGTGGGCAGGATGGTCATGCAGAAATTGTCCGAATCACTGGGCCAGCAGTTCGTGGTCGATAATCGTGGCGGTGCCTCGGGTTCGATCGGTTCCGATGTCGTCGCCAAGGCGCCACCCGATGGCTACACCATCATGGTGCATTCGACGACTCACGTCGGCAATGCGCACATTTACGGAAAAAAGCTGGCCTACGATACGGTGAAGGACTTCACCGGCGTCGGCATGCTGTCAGCCCAGCCTGGTGTGCTGACAGTGCATCCGTCACTGCCGGTGAAAAATGTAAAAGAGTTCATTGCGCTGGCGAAATCGAAACCGGGGCAGATCAACTATTCTTCTTCGGGTAACGGCAGTGCACCGCATCTGCAGATGGCGCTGCTGATCTCGATGACCGGCATTGATATCGTCCATGTGCCGTACAAGGGCGGCGCGCCGCAGGTAACCGCATTGCTGGCGGGAGAGACCCAGGCTTCGTTTGCCACTGTCGGCACTGTGATCACGCATATCCGCAATGGCAAGCTGCGTCCTCTCGGTCTGGGCTCGACCAAGCCGAGCAAAGCGTTGCCCAATGTGCCGACACTGGCGGATTCCGGGGTGCCGGGTTATGACATGAGCCCGTGGATCGGAGTTTTTGCGCCGGCTGGTACGCCGAAAGCGATCATTGACAAGCTCAACAGTGAAATGAACAAGGCGCTGGCTTTGCCGGATGTGGTCAAAACCCTGGAGAACCAGGCCCTGGATCCTTCGCCGAGCACGGTGGACCAGTTCAATGCGACTTTGAAGTCCGATTATGAGAAGTATGGCAAGCTGATCAAGATGACCGGCGCGAAAGTCGAATAAATACAGACTTTCCTTCACCAAGCGCAGCAGACGCCGGCACAAAGAGCATGGCTTGTTGTGCCGGCGTTTTTTTATTCAGGCGGGATCAACAAGGATCGATATGGATTTGGGTATCAAGGGCGAAACCGCCCTCGTGGTCGGGGCGAGCGAAGGCATCGGTTATGAAAGCGCAAAGGCGCTTCTCGAAGAAGGCGTGGACCTCATCATCTGTTCGCGCAATGCGGAAAAACTGAAACAGGCCGCAGCGAAGTTGGAGCAGGCAGTCGGCCGGCCGGTACGCTGGTTTGCCGCTGATGTGACCAAGCCAGCCGAAGTCGCAGCGTTACAGGCATGGCTGGAGCAGCAGACGGTGAAACTGGATATTCTGGTGTCAGCCGTGGGCGGCAGCCAGCGTGCCTTGTTCAATGAACTCGATGATGCCGCCTGGTATGCCAATTACGAGTTCAACGTGATGGGCACAGTGCGCGTGATCCGTGCCACACTTGAGATGCTAAAAAAATCGGGCGCGGGACGCATCGTCATTCTTGGCGCTGCCGGGCCACGCATGCCCTACCCGTACCAGCTGGTATCCAATGTGCACAAGGCCGGGCTGATCGCCATGGTGAAAACGCTGGGTGCCGAGTTCCAGCCTTTCAACATCCGCGTCAATTCGGTGTCGCCGGGGCGCACCATGACCAGCCTCTGGACTAGCCGCATCGAGAAGCTGTCCAAGGAGCGCGGCGTGCCTGCGGCGGCGATCGTTGATGAATTTACCCATGAAATTCCCCTGGGCCGCTTCGCCCAGCCCGGGGAGATTGCGCCCATGGTGGCGTTTCTGGCCTCACATAAAACCAGTTACGTGACCTGTCAGTCGATTCTCGTTGACGGTGGAATTGCGAGAGGATTGGTGTAATACCCCTCACTCCCGGCCTCTCTGCTCCGCTTCCAGTGTGCCCGGGTCCCGGAGGGAGAGAGGAGACATTTGCCTCTCTTCTCCATCCATCTTCTCCATCCAGGACCTCGGTGCCGCTTGACGGTAGAAGGGTTGGGGATGAGGCACCAAGGGAGGTGCGTGATGGCCGTGTGTGCGCCGTCATGTAAACGGAACAGGCGGTATTGCACGCGGCCTGATCTGACGTGGCGCATCAAGGCGTCCGTATCGTGGTGGGTGCGCGCGATGGGGCCGCCGCGGTTGCCGCTGCCGGATGTTTTGGGCATCATCTGCGGGCGCATTCCCGCCATCAAAATATAACTGTGCGCTCAGGAGCAGCAATGAAGCACGTCAATCTGTTTTGCTGTGTCATCACCGCCAGCTTGCTCACGGCCGGGTCTGGATCCGCATATGCCCAGGCATTCCCGGTCAAACCCGTGCGTATCGTCAATCCCGCGGCACCAGGCGGCAACAGCGAGGTGTTTTTCCGGCTGCTGCAACCGAAAATGGTTGAGGTGCTGGGTCAGCAACTGGTGATGGATTACCGGCCCGGCGCCGGCGGCACTATCGGCGGCGATGTGGTCGCGAAAAGCGCGCCCGATGGCTACACCACCGGCCTGATGGCAGCCAGCTTTGTCATCAATCCGGCGATGATCAAGAAAATGCCCTTCAATACGCTGAAGGATTTCACCCCGCTGGGCCTGATTGTCGACGTGCCCTCCGGCCTGGTGCTGCATCCTTCGCTGCCGGCGAAGAATCTGAAGGAACTCATCGCGCTGTCGAAAAAACGCCCGGGCGAGATTTTTTATTCGACGTCAGGCCGGGGTACCGTGGGTCACCTGTCGGGGGAACTGCTCAACAGCATGGCCGGCACGAAACTGGTGCATGTGCCGTACAAGGGCGCCGGTCCTGCGGTGATTGACCTGGTGGCGGGGCATATCCAGATGCAGTTCGCCAGCATGCCGCTGCTCACCGGCTACATCTCCGCCGGGCGGCTGCGCCTGATTGCGCAGACCGGTGCCACGCGCTCTGAATACGCACCGGACATCCCGACCATGGAGGAGGCCGGCGTGCCGGGCTTTGTGGTGCGCAGCGGCTTCAGTTTCGTCGGCCCTGCCGGCATACCACGGCCGATTGCCGAAAAACTGAACCAGGCACTGGTGACCGCGATACGCGACCCGGAAAACCGCAAGACGCTGATCCAGCGTGGCGCCGATCCGATCGGCAATTCAATCGAGGAGCATGATGCCTTCATCAAGTCTGAAATTCCCAAGTGGATCAAGATGGCGCGTGCCGCCGGTATTGATCCGCAGTAATCCGAAGCTCCATTTCCCAGGAAAGGAAGCAGCGCATGTATGACCTGCAATTGACGCCGGAGCAGATCGAGTTCCGCGACGCCGTCCGTGATTTTGTGAATCGCGAAGTGAAACCCGTGGCGACCGACCCGGCGCGACTGGAGCCTTTTGAGAAACCGTTGCTGACGGACCTGCTGGATCAGGCGTCACAGATGGGTTTGCGCGGGCTGGGATTGCCCGAGGATGCGGGCGGCGCCGGCGCCGATACGCTGACCACCTGCATGCTGCTCGAGGAACTGGCGGCGGGGGATGTCGATCTTGCCGTGGTGCTGGGTGAAACGGCGCTGCTGGCCCGCGAGGTGCTGGGGACTGCGATGAATCCTGCGCAGCGCGCACACTGGCTGCCGCTATTTGAGGGGGAAGACCGTTTTCACATCGCGCTGATTGCGCGCGATGCCGGCGCCGGTCGCGGCTGGAGTTATCACCAGACCCTGCCGCTGGATGCGGATGAGGCGGATGCGCCGGAACTTGCGGCGACGCGCGATGGCAAAGCCTGGGTGCTCAACGGCACTGCGCCGTTTGTCGCCAATGCACCGGTGGCCGGCTTGTTTGTGGTGCAGGCCAAGGTGAGCGGCGGTGAAGGTACGGTTACCGTGTTGCTGGCGCAGGCCGCACAGGGTTTGAGCGTCGGCGAATTCCTCCAGCCTTTCGCCGGCAAGGGTGAGCGCGTGCGCTGGCATCACGGCGCGGTGGCGCCGGTGACCCTGAAAAATTGTCGTGTCGCAGAAGAGGATGTGCTGGCGGCGGATGCCGCACACCGCATGCTCCATGCCGGCATTGCCGGGCGCCATATGGTGCAGATGGCGGCGATCAACATCGGTGTCGCGCGCGCGGCGTACGAAGCGGCGATCGACTACGCCAAAATGCGCTGGCAGGGCGGGCGCCACATCATTGAGCACCAGGCCATCGGCATGAAGCTCGCGGATGTCGCGATCCAGATCGAGGCGGCGCGCAGCCTGACCTGGAAGGCGGCCTGGGTGACCGATCATCCGGAAGCCGTCGCCGACCGCAGCATCAATGACCTGCCGTGGCCGGTGGTGGCGCGCAGCTTCACCGCGGAGGCGCTGCACCGGGCGACGCTGGAGGCGGCGGAATGTTTTGGTGCGATGGCGGTGATGCGCGACATGCCGCTGCAGAAATATGCGCATGACACGCTGGTGCTGCGGCACTCGGCGGATTGCGATCTGGCATCGCCGCTGGTGGTGGCCGAAACCGTGGCCGGATACACGCGCTAACGCGCGGCCCGTCAAACTGAATCGATACGGAGATCTGAAATGGATTTTGCACTGAATGAAGAGCAGCGCGGCTGGCAGATGGAGGCGCGGAAATTCGCCGAAGAGGAAATCCGGCCGCTTTCGCTGTCCCGCGACCAGATTGCCAATCCCAAGGACACTTTCGACTGGGAGATCATCAAAAAGGGCTCGAAGCTGGGTTTCCGCACGCTGGCGGTGCCCAAGGAGTGGGGCGGGCATGAGGCCGACTTCGTGACCCAGGCGCTGGTGATGGCGGAACTGGCGCGCGGCGACAGTTCGGTGTCCAAGACTTTCAGTCAGTGCTGGAAATGGAGCCACCTGATCGCGGCTTCCTGCAGCAAGGATCAGAAGGAGCGCTTCCTCAAGCCTTTCATGGCCGATGATTCATTCGTGCTGGGCAAGGGCGGCACTGAAGCCAATGCCGGATCCGACAACCGCATGCCGCCGGATAACGATCCCAAGGCCGGCTGGAAGCTGCGCGCCGAGCGCAGGGGCGACGAGTGGATCCTCAATGGCACCAAGATGTTCATCGCCAACGGCAGCGTGGCCAAACTGTTTTTTGTTGATGCGCGCACTGATCCAGAAGTCAACATCCGCGAAGGCAGCACGATGTTCATGATCCCGAATGACACCCCCGGATTCCGCGTCGGCAAGGTGTTCAACAAGCGCGGCTGGCGCTTCTACCAGAACGGCGAGCTGATATTCGAAAACGCGCGGGTGCCGCATGCCAACGTGGTGGGCGAGGTCAACGGCGGCGTCAAGGCGCGCGCCACCGACAAGTCCGAATTCGGCGACATCGAACTGGCGGCCAATGCGCTGGGCATCTGTGATGACGCCGTCGGCATGGCCATGCATTTTGCGCGTAACCACAAACGCGCCGGTAAACTGGTCATTGACCACCAGCTGGTGCAGCTGAAACTGAACGAGATGTACATGCTGACCGAAGCGTTGCGTTCATTCGTGCTGCGCGCGGCCTGGGAGCGCGACCGCAAGCTGCCGGATTACGGCAACAACGTGCTGGTGATGAATTATTCGCAGGAAGTGGTGCAGCGGGTGACACGGGCCAACATGGATATCCACGGCCCCGAAGGCGCCATGATGAACGCCCGCGTCGACAAGCTGGTGCGTGACGCGATGATCTGGACCCATCTCGCGGGAGATACCGTGCAGCGGGTCAAAATCGTCAAACGGCTGCCGCTGACCCTGCCGACCTGAAGTTGCCTGACTGAACTGCGGCCGGCATTGTCCGCCTGCACCGCGTTACAGCAGTTTTACTGCGTATGACTGATTGATTACGGCCTGGTCCTGCATGTGGGGCTCGAGGCCTTGCGGCGATTACCAGGCAGCCTGCAACAATTGCACCAATTCGGCGGTGCCGGTTAAGCGCCGCGGATTCTGCTGCAGGAACCAGTCTGCGGCGATGTCGTCGGCAAGTTGTGGTAAGGCATTTTCCGGCACCGCGATGTCCCGCAGTCGCGTCGGGGTTCCCAGGCTACCGAGCCACCCTTCCACTGCTGGAACGGCCATGTCCGCTGCTTCAGCAACACTCCTTGAGTGGAATTTACCCAGTGCTTCAGTAATCAGTGCCAGGCGGTCACCGACGGCAACAGCATTAAAGCGCATCGCGTGCGGCAGCACGATTCCGCAGATGACGCCGTTGTCCTGCTCAAAGCGCGCGCCCACGCAGTGAGCCATTGCCGAGGCCAGGCCGGAGGGGGCGTAGTCTGAACCCTGGCCGGCAAGCAATGCCCCGATTATCAATTGCTCATGAACATCCGGATTCTGCGGGTCCTTCCGCAGTCGCGGCAGGTAGTTGCCGAGCAGCCGCAAGGCATGCAGCAGCAATGCATCCGCCAGCGGATTGCGGATGCGCGACTCGATGCCTTGGACGGCGGTGGCAAAGGCATGCAGCGCTGATCCCATCGTCAGTTGAGTCGGTGCCGTTAGCATGACTTGTGGATGGAGGAATACGGCGGAAGCGCGTGTTTTTGGATCAAACAGCGCAAGTCTGCGCCCCTGGTCCGGATCGAGCACGGCACTGCCGGCCTTGGTGCAGGCCGTGGACGGCGTTGACGGAACTATCAGTTGCGGCAGCTTGGGGCGCAGGAGCTTCGGGCTTTGCGGCGGCTTGCCTGGCGGGAATTGTGTGCACAGGCGATGTATGTCCGCACCTTCGGCCAGGAGCATGGACGCAGCACGTGCGGAAACAATGGCCGAGCCGCCGCCAAGGGCAATCACAGCATCAGCATCCAGCCGGCGCAAGGTTTCAGCACCCGCAATCACTTGCGGCAGAGGACTGTGCTGGCCGACGCCGGTAAACGCACCGGCAAACCGGTCTGCCAGCGCTGCAGCAAGCCGCGGCAGTCCGTCGGGATGCCGGGCCAGCGTGTTGCCGCAGAACACCACTGCGCGGCGACACTGCAGCCGCTGCAGTTCCGGCAACAGGTTCTGCAGGCAGTCCGATCCGCAGTAGATGCGCGCGGCCGGCGACAGGTGGCGAAATGAGAGGGACATGGCAGCTTGAGCTGTGGGTCGACGGGCCTGCTCAGCGTCAGCGGCGTTTAAGCGGTTCGCTGTCCCGCACCAAGCCGCAGATCCTGTCGGCCAGCACGGTGACGTCATCAAGTTCGTCAATTTCGCTTATGGTGTCGGCCAGTTCCGCTGCCTCGGCAGTTGCCACACCTGCATAGCGCAGGTTGGCAATGAATTTTTCCAGCAACTCCTGCTGGGTCAGCGGCGCATCCGGATGGCCTTTTGCATTACTGTGCTGCACTTCCTTGATACCGAACGGGCCATGGGCGCGCACCCGGCAGCCGCCAATATCCCGGCTGGTGGCAGCATTGTCTGCAGTGCAGGACACTTTGGCGATCACTGCAGCCAGTTCGCGAGATGGCGGTATTTCGGTCGCCAGCTGCAGCGGTGTCACTTCACCGTGGAGGAGTGCGGTCGCAACAGTCCAGTAATTGCTGAACTGTGCAGCGACGCGGGTCACTGGCGACCGGCGTTGGGGTATGTCGCGGCCGACTACGTCATGTGCCTGCGGACCGACCAGAAGTTCGACGCGCTCGATGCGCTTGATATCGGTGCCAAGCTGCTGACGCAGTTCCAGTGCGGCACTGATGGCCGGGTGGGTCAGGCGGCAGGTCGGATAGGGCTTGAAGGAAAGGCGTTCAATTTCGTAACGGGTGCCGAGCTTGCTGAGCGCGCGTTCCGTGTCAAGGCTGCCATGCAGGTAGACACGGCTGAGGCCGTCTTCGCCGCTCAACGGCTGACTGACGCCGTCCAGCCCCTTGCTTGCCATCAGGGCTGCAGTGATGGCGTTGGCAGCTGCAAATCCCGGTTGCACGTGTTTGGTTGATGCGCCTTCGCGGGTGGACTGATGGTTGCCGCTGGCAAGGCAGTAGACGATGCCCAGTGCATTCTTCATCACTTCGGGTCTGCGGTCGATCAACCAGCTTGCAGCAAACGTGGCGCCGAAATGTCCGAGCAGTGCGGTGTATATCCACCCCCCTTCGACGAGATTGAGCCGGGTGGCCACGCCGAGCCGGCAGGTCAGCTCGATGCCGTGGAGCACGGCTTCGCAGAACTCGGCGCCGGTCACGCCACCGCGCAATCCGGCCGCGGCGAAGGCTGCTGGAATGGTTGCCGAACCGGCATGGAGTACGGCTTCGTCGTGGGTGTCGTCGAATTCGAGTACATGGCCGAAGTAGCCGTTGCACAGCGCCGCAGTATGTGCCGGAGCGCGCGGGCCGCCGAGGACGCGGGCATCCGGCCGGCCACCGAAATCGAGAAGGACCTGGAGCCAGGCGGGCATGCCGACAGCAGCCCTGCCAGCGACGGCTGCACCCAGATAATCGAGCAACTCTCTTTTGGTCGCAAGGCGGGTGCTGTCGGCGAGTCCGCTCCAGTGTGACCGCAACGCGTGCGCCAGATAATTTTCAAATATCTGCTCGGAAGTTCCGGGCACCGCAATTGAAGCCATGATGTATTTTTCGTGCCGGAGCTTAATGGGCTTCGATTCCCGCCTCCTTGGCGATGCGGGCCCATTTGCTGATATCCGAGGCGATGAGTTTGGCGAATACTGCCGCTGATTCAATGACCGGTTCCGCAGCTTCGGCGTTCAGACGTTTCGCCATGTCAGGATCACGCAGGATATCGCCTATCGTCACGTTAAGCTTGCTGATGACCGGGCCGGGTACGCCGGCCGGTGCCAATATGCCCCACCAGATGGTGCCGTCGTAACCGGGGACACCGGCTTCCGCAATGGTCGGCACGCTGGGTGCCGCTGGTGAACGCCTGGGTGAGCCTACGCCCAGCGCCTTGAGTTTGCCGGAGCGGATATGTGGCATAGCCTGTATCAGGGTGCCGAAAGTGATTTCGACTTGGCCGGTCATGACATCCAGCATCGCCGGGCTGCCGCCCTTGTAGGGTATGTGCGTCATTTTGACACCGGCCATGCTGTTGAACAGTTCGCCGCTGAAGTGGTTGAAGCCGCCCACGCCGGAAGAGGCATAGCGGATGTGTCCGGGCCTGGCTTTGGCCATGCCGATCAGATCCTTGATGGTACTGGCGGCGAAACCGGGCGCTGCAGTGATGACGTTGGGGCCCTGTGCAATCATCGATACCGGTGCCAGCGACTTGATCGGATCGTAGGGCAGCTTGTGTATGGCCGGATTCATCGTATAGGACGTTGATACCAGCAGGATGGTGTGACCATCCGGGGTGGCACGCGACACGATTTCGGTGCCGATGATGCCGTCGGCACCCGGACGGTTGTCGACGATGGTGATCTGCTGCAGTTTTTCTCCCAGTTTCTGGCCAAGTACGCGGCCGAGAATGTCATTACTCCCGCCCGGCGGGAAGGGCACGATAAGCCTGATCGGTTTTGTCGGGAATTTCAAGATGCTCGTGGACTGGGCGGCAGCGGCTTCTGCGGCAAAAATCAGTAGTGCTGCGCTCGTCGCCAAGATCCAGGAAAATGGTGCTAGCAGCTGAGTGTTCACGGTGGAGCCTCCATAGGAACGTCCGGAATTGTGTGATGTTTGGTGCTCTTGGGCACCCTCAAAACCCAGTCTAGATGGGGAGATCATGGGGTGTCAAATGATTTAGATGATTTGACTATTTAGACGCTGCTCTTTACGATGCGGTGTGGCCATTTCAAGTCTTATTTTCTGTTTTATTGATCACCCGGGCAATGTCCCGATGCGGCTATCCGGGTTGCCGGGGGCTTGGTCATGCTGAGGGCCGGCAGAAGCTCGGAATTTGATTTCCGCACAGCGCTGCGCGATGGTGATGCGGTAGCCTGGCCCCAGGGTACCGGTGAACCCCGGGGACTGACACAGCGACTGGTCGTGCAGCGGCATGAACTGCCCGCGATCAGCCTGTTTCTTGGCATGATGACCAGCAATACGCTGTCTCCCGAGCATGCCGATCGTTTCCGCTTCCGCGGTCTCAATGGTGCGGGCACCAGCCGCAGGCTGACTGCGGGGGGACTGCTCGATGTCATCCCGGCACACGTATCCCGGGTGCCGGATTTGATACGCACCAGGGCGATACCGGTTGATGTGGCATTGCTGCGCGTACGCCCGCATGCGCGCAAGGGATTTTTTACGGTCGGCGTAGTCTCCGATTACACCGGCGCGCTGGTAGCGGCAGCGCGTTGTGTCGTCGCCGAAATCGACGAGCGCTTGCCGGTGACCTCTCAGGATGCATTGATTGCCGCGGAGGATATTGACGTGCTGCTGTCCTGCGACGCGGACGAAATCCTGCTTGAGGATCCCGAGCCTTCGGTGGTTGAATTGCGGGTGGCGGCACATGTCGCCGCGCGGATACCCGACGGCGCGACGCTGCAGTTGGGGATTGGCAGCCTTCCGGTGGCAGTTTCTCGCGCCCTGATGGGCCATCGCGATCTTGGCGTGCATAGTGGCGTTATTTCCGATGTCATCGTCGAGATGGTCGAAAAGGGCGTAGTGACGAACGCACGAAAGACCATCGACGCCGGACGTATTGTGACCGGCGGCTTGTTTGGCAGCCGTCGCTTGGTTCAATTTGCCGATGGCAATCCGGATCTGGAAATGCGCTCGACGGAATATACCCATAGCCTGCAGGTGATGGCCGGGCTTGATTCACTGTACGGAATCAATTCCGCCGTCGAAATCGATTTGTCAGGCCAAGTGAACGCAGAAGTTGCCGGCGGGCGATACCTGGGGGCAGTCGGGGGGCATGCTGATTTTGTGCGCGGCGCCCAGGTTTCCCGGGGTGGCCGCTCGATCATCGCGTTCCCATCAACGACGCCGGACGGCAAACATTCGCGGATAGTGCCTTCCCTGGAGGGGCGACCGGTCACGACCGCGAGGGCTGATGTCGACCTGATCGTCACCGAACACGGGGTGGCTGATCTCAGGGGCGCTTCCTTCAAGGAGCGGGCTTCCCGGCTGGCCGCCATCGCGCATCCTGATTTTCGCGAGAACCTGCTTGCAGCAACTGCGACGCGCTGCTGAGCACTGGTATCCCGAAACAGAATTTCTTCACTTGAAAATGACTGCCATGGCCACTTCAACCACCAATGCGGGCAGGAAGCGCGCTGCAACTGCGGGGACGTCAACCGTCCACCGCAGCAAGGCGGAACATGTTGCGCAGCAACTCCTGGAACGCATCATTGCCGCGCGACTGCAGGCGGGCAGCAGTTTTGCAACCGAGACAGAGTTGCTGTCGCAATTCAACGTCAGCCGCCCGACGCTGCGTGAAAGCCTGAAGATACTTGAACTGCAGGGTGTGCTGGAGCGGCGCCCGGGTCCCGGCGGCGGCATTATCGTCAAAGAGCCCAGCATCGACACCCTGGCATACGGGCTGTCAGTGTTCCTGCGCATGCACGAAGTTCCTTTCATTACTGTGCTCAAGGCGCGCGAGTTGATCGAACCGGCGCTCGCGTTTGAGGCTGCGGTCAACGGCAGTGATGCGGACTTCAGCGAACTGGAGGCATCGATCGAGCGCATGAAGATGCTGGATGCGCAAAGCGACCAGGAAGCCTTTCTCAAGGAGAACAGGTTTTTTCACGGCATCATCGCTCGTGCCGGTGGCAATCACGTTCTGGAAATCTTCTGGTCAACGATGGGGATACTCGCCAGTGGCGAGCAGCACGGCATCCGTTATTCCGTGGGAAACCAGGGGCATGTCATCCAGGCCCACCAGCGCATCCTTGATGCCTGCAGGGCGCGCGATGGTGCCGCGGCATCGGCTGAAATGGAGAGGCATGTGATGGGCCTGGAGAATCTGGTGCGCAGCCGCTATCAGCATTTGCTCAATCATCCGACCAGCATCGTCGCAGGTCCGGGGCGCACACTGGCCTGAGGCGGGGACCCGCGTTTATTATGCTTAAAACGATTTAACGCAGTGGAGATCATAGATGAAGTTCCAATTGACTGAAGAACAGAGGGGCATCGTCGGCACGGTGCGGGCGCTGACGCAGGAGAAATTCAAGCCCAATGCCCTGAAATACATGGACGGCACCTTTCCCTGGGACAACATCCGCGACCTGGCCAAGATCGGCGTGCTGGGCATGGCGGTGCCCGAGGAATACGGTGGGCTGGGATTGCCGGTAATGGATACTGCGCTGGTTCTGGAGGAAATTGCCAAAGGCTGCTATGTGACCGCGATGGCAGTGATGGGCGAGGTCGGGGTCCAGACCAAGATCATTGACGCATTTGCCCCCGAAAACATCAAGCGCAGGCTGCTGCCGGGAGTATGCACCGGTGAAGTGATTCTGGCGGTATGCATGACTGAACCCCATGCCGGAACCGATGTCGCGAATTATCGAACCAATGCCGATATCGTTGGTAACAAGCTGGTGCTGAATGGCGTCAAGACGCTGATCAGCCGCGTTGACGAGGCCCATGCATTTATCGTTTTCAGCCGCGTAAACAAGACACCGGGGCGCGAGGGCATCGGTTGCGTGATGATTGAGCGCGGCACGCCGGGTTTCGAATGCACGGCGCGTTATCACACCATGGGCGGCGAGAACCTCGCGGAAATCCGTTTCGAAAACTGCGAATTGCCGCTGGAAAACCTGATCATCCGCGAGGACGGTTTCCGCAAATTGCTCAACGCATTCAATACGCAGCGCTGCCTCAATCCCAGCATTTCCCTGGGGCTTGCCGAAGGGGCTTTTGAGGAGGCGGTCAAATACGCGCGCGACCGCTCGGCCTTTGGCCGTTCTATCGGCGAGTTCCAGACGATTCGCCACAAGCTCGCCGAAATGTATCGCGACATCGAAGCCAGCCGCTCGATTCTGTATCGCGCCTGCGCTACCGCGAACCCGTTCCCTGATCCCTATATGGCGGCTATCGCGAAAATCACCGTTAACGAAATGTCGCTGCGTGTAACCAGCGAGGCGATCCAGGTCCACGGCGGTTACGGATTCACTGATGAATTTCCGGTGTCGCGCTTTTATCGCGGCGCTCGTTACGGGTCACTTGGCGGTGGCACCAGTGAAACCCTGAGGGAACTCGTCGGCAAGAAGATATTGAGCGATTTTGGTCCGGATGGTTTTCTCGGAACCGGTGCGTTCTGATCCTGGGGAGAGCCGTTTATGCGCTCAATGCTGTTCGTTCCTGCCGACGATGAACGCAAAATTGCCAAGGGCCTGGCCAGTGCTGCCGACGCGCTGATCCTTGATCTTGAGGATGCCGTTGCCCTTACGCGCAAGGCATCCGCCCGCGACCTTTGCTGCAAGGCGTTAAAGGCGGCGGATACGGTGAAGAAGCTGTTCGTTCGCATTAACGCATTCGACAGCGGAGAAGCCGAATCCGACCTCAAGGCGGTGGCCGCTGCGGGTCCGTACGGCATCGTGCTGCCCAAGTGTCGCAGCGGCACCGATGTCCTCGAACTGGCACGGCGGCTGGACGCTCAGGAGGCCGCTGCCGGCATTGCGCCCGGCTCGATCCGCATCCTGCCCATTGTTACTGAAACCGCGGCCTCGCTGTTCGGTCTGGGCAGTTACGCCTGTCCGGTAGCACCGCGCCTGTGCGGCATGATGTGGGGGGGAGAAGATCTCGCTGCGGATCTGGGAGCGCTGACCAATCGCGATGACGGCCGCTGCTACACGACGCCCTATCAGTTAGCGCGCGCGCTGTGTCTCGCCGGCGCGGCAGCGGCCGGCGTGGCTGCGGTCGATTCCGTTTATACCGATTTCCGCGATCACGCCGGACTGCTGGCTGAAGCTGTACTGGGGAATAGGGACGGGTTTTCCGCGAAAGCAGCGATCCATCCCGATCAGATCGGCCCGATTCATGCGGCGTTCACGCCTACGGCAACGGACGTTGATCACGCAATCAGTGTGGTATCGGCATTTGCCGCCGCCGGCAATGTCGGCGTGGTGTCGATGAACGGGCGCATGCTCGATCGCCCGCATTACCGCAGCGCGCTGCGCGTGCTCGCTCGCGCCAGGACTGCGGGACTTGGGTTGCCGCAATCTGTCAATTCCTTGCTGGAGACTGCATGACCGTACCTCAGGACCAGTTGCAGACACATTACCCGCTCTCCGGAATTACGGTAATAGACCTTTCACATGTTTATAACGGGCCCTACGCGGCTTTTCTGATGGCCATGGCCGGCGCAGAGGTCATCAAGGTCGAGCCGCCGCAGGGAGAGCATTTGCGCAGCCGCGGCGACATGGGTGGCGCTGCCTTTGCTTTCGCCATGCTGAATTCCAACAAGAAATCGGTAACGCTCAATTTAAAAAGTGAGAATGGGCGGCAGTTATTGCTGGAAATGGTCTCCCGCGCCGACATTCTCGTGGAAAACTTCGCACCGGGTGTCACCGACCGCCTCGGCATCGGTCCCGCTGATCTGCACAAGGTCAATCCGCGGCTGATCTACGGATCAAGCTCGGGTTACGGCAAGTTCGGACCCTATCGCGATTATCCTGCCATGGATTTGGTCATGCAGGCGATGTGCGGCATCATTAATTCGACCGGGTTCCCGGATCAGCCGCCGGTGAAGGCGGGTGTGGCCTTGTGTGATTTCAGCGCGGGCACCCATCTCTACTCCGCGATCATGACTGCGCTCTACGAGCGCGAGCGCAGCGGCAAAGGCCGGGTTGTCGATGTTTCGATGCAGGACGCGATTTACGCTTCCCTGGCGTCAAATCTCGGCATGCTGCATGCGCGCGGCGCCGATGCGCCCGAGCGAACAGGCAACCGTCACGCCGGACTCGGCATTTCGCCGTACAACGTTTATGCCACAACGGATGGTTATGTCGTGCTCAATGCTCCGGGTGACCACCATTTTCGCGCGATTCTCGATGTCATGGACCGCGGAGATATGAAGGAGGATTCGCGCTTTGCAACGCGCTCGGCACGCGTTGCCAATACTGAAGCCGTGGACGGCTTGATCGAAGCCTGGACCAGAACCTTGACCAAGAACGAAGTCGCGCAACGCATGCTGGAAGTGTCAGTTCCCTGTGCGCCCGTAAGGGATCTGCACGAGGTCATGAGTGACGAGAATATGCATGCCCGCGGCAGTCTGCAATGGATTGACCATCCTGAGCTTGGTCGGGTTGTCCTGCCGCACTCGCCGCTGACATTCGCAGGTACCGAGCGCAGGCCGATTGAGCCGAGCGAGCCGCTGGGCGCGAGTAATGATGCTATTTTCGGCGACTGGCTGGGCCATTCGCCGGAAGAACTGGCGGCCTACCGGTCGACAGGTGTTATCTGATGGGTGCCGCTGTTTTTAAAGGAGGAATCGTGATGAGCCGTCGTTTTCAGAATTTGAGTGCACTGTTGATGTTCGTAATGACAAGTTCCTGTGTCATGGCCCAGGCTTACCCGGCAAAGCCGGTGCGCGTCGTGGTCGGATTTGCGCCCGGTGGCAGCACTGACGTGGTGGCGCGGCTGCTGTCGCGGAAACTGAGCGAAAGCTTCGGGCAGCAGTTTTTTGTCGAGAACCGCAGCGGTGCGTCCTCCAATATTGCCAGCCAGGCTGTCGCGCGTTCGCCGGCTGACGGCTACACATTGCTCTACATGACCAGCACCATGATCGTGAATGTCAGTCTGTATTCGAAACTCCCATTCGATCTTGCTGCTGATTTTGTTCCAATTGCTCCTGTAGTCGATATTCCCAGCGTGTTGGCCGTGCACCCTTCTCTGCCTGTTAAAAGCGTGAAGGAACTGATTGCGCTGGCAAAATCCCGTCCAGGCGAAATTGCCTATGGCTCCGCCGGCAGCGGCAGCGCGACGCACCTTGCGACTGAATTGTTCAAGGCCACTGCCGGTATTGACATGACGCATGTTCCATACAAGGGTTCGGGGCCTGCGACAACTGAATTCCTGGGGGGGCACGTGCAGGTTCTATTTGTTTTTAACGCGACCCTGGTCGAGGCCAACGCCAAAACGGGCAAGCTGCGGCCGCTGGCGGTAACGACGCGCCAGCGACTGAACAGTTTCCCGCAACTGCCAACCATGCAGGAAGCAGGAGTGAAGGGGTATGAGGCGAGTGTCTGGAACGGAATCCTCGCGCCGGCTGGAGCGCCGCGCGATATCGTCACGTTGCTCAATTCACGCACTGCGCAGGCTGTCAAAGAGCTGACGCCAACAATAACCGAAATCGGCGCTTATCCGATGTATGCCGATCCCGACAAGTTTGCAGCGTTCATTCGCAGCGAAGTCGTGAAATGGGCGGATGTGGTCAAACGTTCCGGCGCACTTGCGGAGTAATTCCCATTGAAGCCGATTTCATTGTTTAAAACAAATAGAGGAATGCTGAATGCCTGCCAAAATGGTATTGCATTCTTCGTTCTGGCAGGCTTTTTCTGGACAGCTGCAGCCGCGGAAAAAGCGGCACCAGCAGACTATCCGAGCAGGCCCATCCGTTTCGTGGTTCCATTTACTCCGGGCGCACTCAACGACCTGCTGGCGCGCATCATCGGCGAGCAGCTTGGGGTGCGTTTCGGTCAGCGGATCATTATCGACAATCGTCCGGGTGCGGGGACTATCGTTGGAACGGAACTGGTAGTGAAGTCCAATCCGGATGGTTACACGCTGCTCCTGTCATCTGCACCGCTGGCCATCAACCCCGGTCTTTATCCAAAAATGTCTTACGACGCGACACGGGATCTGGCTGGGGTTACGCAGATTGGTGCGCTGCCGTTCGTGCTTGTCAGTAATCCCAAGTTTCAGGCGTCAACGATTCCGGAACTGGTCGCGTTGGCAAAAGCGAAGCCGGGGCAACTGTCTTATGGGGCGACGGTTGCGGGGCAGTTGATGGTGGAGATGTTCAAGGCAGCGGCCAAGGTGGACATAGTGCATGTCCCATACAAAGGTCTGGCGCCGGCGACGATCGACGTCATGGGTGGGCGTATTGCGTTCACACTGGGTACGCATTCATCTCTTGGGCCGCATATCAAAGCTGGCCGCTTGCATGCACTGGCAGTGACGAGTAAGGCAAGGACGCGAACTGCACCGGAGATTCCGACGATAGCTGAGGCGGGATACAAAGATTTTGACGCCATAACCTGGTACGGGATTTCTATAGCGGCAAAGACTCCGCGCCAGTTGGTGAATCGATTGCATGCGGAAATTACGGGGATCGTGAAACATCCAGATATGGAGCAGCGTCTCCTCAGCGAAGGGATTGATTTGGTTGCCAGTCGTCCGGAAGATTTCGATCGTTTCGTTGCATCCGAGACAGTGAAGATGGCGCGTGTTATCAAGCAGGCGGGTATTAAAGGAGAGTAGTGCGTATGAATAAACAGGTTAAGCATGACATCAGAGACACGAAGACGACCGAAGACGGCGGCACACAGGCATTGCCGGATGCGTCGTTGGAGATTTCCCGGCATCTGGAGCGTACAAGATTCGACGATCTTCCTGATTCCGTGGTCGAGGCGGTCAAGGCGTCGATACTTGATACGCTGGGTTGTGTTCTTGCAGGCACGGCCTGCGAAGAGGTTGTCGCAATCAGGAAAGTAGTCGCCGGCTGGGGCGGGGTTACAGGCAGCACGATCATTGGTTCGGGCGGGCTGAAGGTTCCGGCGGCGGGTGCGGTTCTGGCCAATGGCGCCGCGATCCATCAGTTCGATTTCGATGACACGCATGACCGTGCCGTTATGCACCCGACTTCGGCAAGCTTGATGCCGGCTCTGGCGGTTGCAGAAGGGAAGGGCGGGGTTTCCGGCAAGGCGATCATCACCGCGGTTGCGCTGGGCAACGACTTGTCGAGCCGGGTCGGGCTGGCGACCCGTGGCCGGATGTGGGACCACCCCTGGTTCCGCGCGCCGGTGATCGGACTGTTCGGTGCTACAGCTGCTGCGGCAAAGGTCATGGGTGCAAATGCTGATCAGCATCTGAATGCACTTGGGCTCACACTGCCGCAAGTCAGCGGCACATGGGCCAGCCTCCATCACAAAGGTTCTAGTGTGCGTTCGATACGTGATGGTCTTGCCTATCGCAATGGTGTCCTTGCTGCTGAACTTGCGATGGCGGGCCTGCGTGGGGATCGGGAGGTGTTTGACGGACCGTACGGGTTTTACCAGGCATTTTTTCGTGGTGATTATGAACGCAATGAATTGCTGGAGGGGCTGGGCAGGCGTTATGAGGCCGAGCGCATCTCGCTGAAACCATGGCCTTGTATACGACACCTGCACACGGCGATGACGGCTGTGCTGGGCATGATCGTCGAGCACGATATAGCATTTGACCGGATCGCCGAGGTCATGCTCAGCGTCGGGCAGGTCAATCGTGATCGCTGCCGGCCTGTTGCGCTGGGCAGTTCGCCGGAAAATCACATCGATCTTGCCGGCAACATGCGTTTTGCAGTAGCCGCCGCCATACGTCATCGCGGGATACCGCTGGCCCTGTATCACAGCACCGAGGCCGCGGATGACGTGATCGCCCACGCAATGCCCAAGGTACGCTGGCAATACGATGCGGCGCTCGACGGTCATACCTTCGAGCCTTCTGTCGTGGAAGTTGTCACCGTAAGCGGGCAGCGCTTCAGCACGCGCTGCGATGTGGCGCTGGGGCATCCGGAGAATCCGATGACGCTGGAGCAGCGGATTGCGAAATTTGTTGATTGCGCGGCCGCCGCTGCGCAGCCGCTGGAACGGCAGGACGCCCTCAAAATTGTTGATGCGGTAGCCGGGCTGGAGCGGATGGATAACATTCAATTATTGATGGAGCTGGTCAAATGACCGATAAGGACGTGCTGGTTGAGGAGATTGCCGAACACGTGCTCCAGATCCGCCTGAATCGTCCCGAGCGCATGAATGCGCTGAGTTTCGAGATGAGCGGACGGTTGCAGGAAGCGCTCCAGGACGTAATTGCCGCAAAGGCCCGTGTGCTGCTGGTGCGCGGCACTGGCAACGCGTATTGCGCAGGTGCTGATCTCAAGGAACGTCGCGACATGAATGCGGAGCAGCGTTCCGCGCACAATGCGGCGATCAATGTTTTTATTGACGGCCTTTCCTGCGCGCCGATGCCGACGATCGCGGTCGTCAACGGGGCGGCTCTCGGTGGTGGTTGCGAAATTGCGCTGGCTTGCGACATGCGCGTCGTCGCCAGCGATGCGAAGATCGGACTGACTGAAACTCGTATTGGCGTGATTCCCGGCGCTGGCGGTACCCAGCGTCTTCCGCGGGCTATCGGCTGTGCTTTGGCGCTGGAAATGATGATGACCGGGGAGCCGGTTACCGGTGCGCGAGCCGCCGAGATCGGTTTGGTGAATTACGCGGTGCCGCTGGACGATCTTGACGGCCGGGCGGCTGCGCTGGCGAAAGTTCTGGCTTCCCGTTCACCGCTGGGGCTGCTGCAGATCAAGAAGCTGGTTTATGAAAATTTCGGGCAACCCCTGGACGTCGGGCTGAAACGGGAGCGGGAAAGTCTGGTGCAGGTACTGTCTTCGACGGATTATACCGAAGGCTTGGCTGCCTTTTCCGAGCGGCGCCCGCCCCGATTCACGGGTGCATGAGGCGCAGAATGCAGAGCGAACAACAATTGCCGGTCGGTCCGCTGCAGGGGATCCGCGTTGTGGATTTGTCGCGTGTACTCGCCGGGCCGTATTGCGGGGCGCTGCTGGCGGATCTCGGTGCCGATGTCATTCGTGTGGAACATCCGACAAAACGGGATGAGGTCCGTTCCTGGGCGCCTCAGGTGGGCGGTGTTTCCGCGGCATTTGCCGCCGTGAATCACAGCAAGCGTGGTGTTGTAATTGATTTGTCCCGCGCGGAGGGTGTCAGTGTTTTCTGCGACCTGTTGGCTACGGCGGATGTGATGCTGGAGAATTTCAGGCCAGGAACGCTGGAGCGCCTTGGGCTTGGCCGTGAAACGCTGCGGGGGATCAATCCCCGGCTGATTCATTGCGCCATTCGCGCATTCCCGACCGGTACGTCAGGGGAGAATCTCCCGGGATATGAAGCTTCGATGCAAGCCCATTCCGGCGTCATGAGCGTGACCGGAGAACATGATGGTGACGCGGTGCGCTGCGGTGTCAGCGTGATCGACCTTGGCACGGGCATGGCCGCGGCCATAGCCGTGCTTTCCGCGCTACGTGAACGCGATCGTAGTTGCGAGGGGCAGTATGTGGAGCCGGCATTGTTGCGCACAGCGACCAATTTTCTCAATTACCAAATTGCCGGTTACACCATGGCCGGTGTGCTGCCGCAACGCTACGGCAGCGGACATGAGGCGTTGGTGCCTTACCGGAGTTTTGGTTGTGCAGACGGCGCAGTGCTGATTGCAGCGGGCAATGACCGGCTGTGGGCGCGGCTGTGCAAGGTGCTGGGGCTGGGCGGGGCAGATGGCGAGATTCCGTTTCCGGAACTGCCCGGCCGCATTGCCAACCGCGACCAGGTTAACGGCATCGTGGCTGTTGCCGTTGCCGGCCGCAGCAGGGCCGAAGTGGTGGCGGCGCTTGATGCCGAAGGCATCCCCTGTGCCTCTGTAAACACCGTCGCGGAATACGTCAGCGATGCTTCGCTGGTGTCGGCCCGGGTACTGGAAGAAATGGATGTCGCGGGCAGGACGTCGACATTTGCCGGGCCGTTGTTCAGTGCAGATTTTCTGCATGAACGGCGTTCGGCGCCGCCAGAGCCTGGTGAACACACCGATGAAGTGCTGCGATCACTGGGTTACTCCGAAGAGGAGGTCGAGCGGCTACGTAATGGCGGCATTCTCGGCTAGCGTGCGCATTCGGATCGCGTCATTCCAGCCGTGGCGGATTGGGCTTGAATGTAAATAGGGTTATTGTTGCTGCAGAGCTTCGGCATGTGTCATGGCCGGAGCGACAAGTCGATACAGCGAGCGGCGCGTGTTGCTGAACAGCGAGCGCATTTTTTCGGTCCACGGCGTTTTGCGTGCCAGCTGTGCCGCCGG
>ENA-ORBV01000193-ORBV01000193.1-microbial-mat-metagenome-genome-assembly--contig:-NODE-193-length-133486-cov-13.584091_pt1 | contig 133486 bp, 101 predicted proteins | sample MGYA00237777_ERZ505514 | MGnify/ENA primary metagenome ERZ505514 (study PRJEB26160, sample SAMN06269048) | microbial mat metagenome | isolation source: Oligotrophic lake microbial mat | place...
TGCTCCTGCAATACTCGATGAGGGCCATTGCAGGAGATTACTCTCGGCCATTGAAGGAGTTTGCTCCTGCAATACTCGATGAGGGCCATTGCAGGAGATTACTCCCGGCCATTGCAGGAGTTTGCTCCTGCAATACTCGATGAGGGCCATTGCAGGAGATTACTCTCGGCCATTGAAGGAGTTTGCTCCTGCAATACTCTGTGGATTATGTTCCCGGCCCTGGTATTAAAGTGGTTTGATCTTTATTCAGAAGTGGTTCCATTTGCAAATTGAAAATTTGCTGACGTGCAAGCGTAGATACAATCTACGCTTAACATTAGGGCAAGGGTAAATACAATCTACGCTTAACATTACGGCAAGCGTAGATACAATCTACGCTTAACATTGTTATATCTATTTCTAGAGTGGTTTGATCTTGATATTTCTGTACCACACCTTATCACCATGATCCTGCAGGGCAATCTTTCCCTTTGCGGCGAGTCCGAAGCCTTTCATGTCTTTAAACTTGGAGGCTTTGATCATCTCAAGCCATTTGTCAGTGTACATTTCATACTCAACCACTTTGACCCCGTTGAGCCAATGTTCCACCTTTCCCTTATTTTTGATCAGCCGGACTTTATTCCATTCTCCCGCGGGTTTCACGGTGACATATTTACACTCGATCATATCGTACAGATCTCCGGCGCGGTGCGTTGTAAATCTTGTATCCGGATGACATGTATTATCGAGGACCTGCATTTCAGGGCCTGTATTCCATACATAGTCATATTCGTTTGATTCTACTACATTATAGATAATCCCGCTGTTGCCGCACGGAGAAATTTTCCATTCAATGTTGAACTCGAAATTTTCATACTCCTCTGCAGTAAGGATATCTCCTCCGTCAGGAGCTTGCCAGTGCCCTTCAGAATTCTTCCGGGCATCAAGGGTCAATGCACCATCTTCGACGATCCAGCTTTTACCAATTATCTCTCTTTTGAAATTGTGCCATCCCGCCGTACTCACACCATCAAATAGAAGTTTCCATCCATTTTGGTTCTCTGATTCGGTAAGCGTATTTTGTTTTAATTCAGGAGATTCCGAAATGGATACAGGCGCATCCGCGAGAATCTGATTCATGGTATACCAAGCTTCAGTAGACCACAAAGGAAGCCCGGTATCACTTACGTAGGCATCATTCATGTGAATATAGATAACATGCCCTGCCTTCATGCCATCGAGTTTCAATGACACTTTTTTACGGTCGGTAGAAACGGAGGTGGCAAGAACTTTCAAAGCAACATTGTCAACTTTAGGTCCACCATATGCCGCGGTAGGCACATATCTCCATTGCCGAATTTCCCAATCAGCAATATCCCAGCCATCGCTCTCTCGAAGCGGTTCTGTAAATTCAATTTCTACCCCATCACTCTTCGCGCGCACGGCCAGCATTTCAAAATTGGGCTTCCCGTTATATTTCAATCGTTGCAGTCCATACCACAGCTTATCTGTTTGCTGCCAATTTCCGGGATTCCCTATGCCCCCGACATATAAAGCACCATCCGGACCCCACACGATCCGGTTAACACCTGCCTCAAGCCCTTGAATAAACCTGAAAACAGCCCCCTGGTATTCGCCATTTACTTTTTCTACAAAGACCCTTTTTATACCACCATGGGTAACTTCTCCATAAATCATTTGACCCTTGTAGGGACCATCATTGATGGCCAGTGGCGTCGATGGCGAATTACCAATTTCATCCTGTGGAAGCCATACGACGGGGGGCTTCTCTTTGAAGGTAACCGTCCCTTCAAAATCCACTGCTCTCGAACCGAAAAAAGCACCTTCAGTCACATGCAGTATTTTACTGCTGGGCAACCAGTCTCCCTGGTTATCAGCGACAAATATTTCATTGTCCACCCCAATACCTATTCCATTAGGTGTGCGAAATCCACTTGCGACATAGTGCAGTTCGCCCGAAGGCATATCAAAGCGAGCTGCACGCCCCCGACTCGGCATTTGATTGAGTCCGGAAGCTCCACCGGGTTGAATGGCGATCGCAAGCGTGGCATACAGGTCACCACCTTTTTCAGCAAGTCCAAATCCGAACTCATGAAAATTTGCGGATGTTGGCCAGCTATTATTGACACATTGATATTCATCTATGATCTGATCCCCATCCGTGTCCACAAGTCGGGTGAGTTCCTGCTTTTGCATGACAAAGATCGTATCATTGATCACCTTAAGGCCTAATGGTTCAGCCAGCCCTGCGGCGATCTGCTTTACCTTTATCTTAGATGGATCGCCTGATGAAACATTGCTTAACAGGTATACTGCTCCGGAAGGATCCCAAACGCTGATGGCAAGTGAACCATCGGACATAAAGTCCATACCACCCACTTTGGGAAGAAAATCATTTGGCCTTGCCTGTGACAGATCATAAGACGGATGCACCGCTAGTAATGGAGATTTATCGCCCGGGATAATTTTGCCCAATGCCATGGACAACGATTTACCTTTTAAAACAGAATGGTCATCTGATGAATGCAGTAAAACGCCTGATGGAAGTCCTGACCAATCCGCACTACCTTTTGGTTTCCATTCCAACGACAGGTATCTTCCCCCTTTCCCCTGGATATATTCTATCACAATCGGATGGTAGCCTTGTGACAAAGTCAGGAATGTTTCCTTTATCTCCGTGCCATGCATGCCATCATTATCGAGTACTACTTTGCCATCGATTGTTACTCTTGATCCATCATCACTCAGGATTCTTAACCCGGTTTCCATTTCTTTTTCAACAAACAGAAATCCTCTTGCGGTCAGGACAAAGTCTTCATCTAGTCCGCCAAACTCTGTAGCATCGAGGCCTTGAAAATCCAGGACAATTCCTGCCTGATCTCCCCTTTTGGTGGAAGGAAAATTTGGCAGTTTTTGGTATTGTGTCTGCTGTGTCCATGCTTCGACCATTAGACCCGGCAGCACATTTTTAATTTCTTTCAGGCCACCGGTCAATACCATTCCTTCCATTTCGCCTGTCCCCTTTTGTCCGGCATCTGTTGTATCAAGCCGCAGGATATACCTGACCATTTCCATGGCATCAGGTAAGGGTAATTCAGGATGGGCGCTCATCGCCTGAGAACCCCATATACCTGCTCCTCCGGCAATCACTTTGTTAGTCAAGGTTGAAACAGTCTCTTCATTCCATGGATATCTTTCAGCGATCTGCTTGTAGGCAGGGCCGATAGTCTGCACTTTTTCGTTGTGACAGGTTTTGCAATCGTTCTTAGCGATCAGGCGCTGACCGAGCGGAAGTGTTTCTTCTTCTCCTTCTCCTTGTTGATTAATATTATCAATCGTAGGTTGACTCACAAAATAGGTGCGGAAGTAAGTTTCCTTATTCCGCAACAAGCCGAGTCGGCCATTCAGGGTCAGCAATTGCTTTCCTTCTACCTCTTTCTTATCTTCTGATTCAACCACCCAATTTCCATTTGTAGTCAGATTTTGTGCCAGGGCAATGGATGTAACTTGCTGGGCGATACTTACCTCAGAACCGTCCGGAACATCTTTGAGTCTGAAGATGCGTTCAAAACCAACCTGTGCTTCTTTTGCAAGAAATTCTGGTTGCTCTTCAACTTTGATGATCGAACCATTGGCGCATATAAGGTCATATTTTAGTATAGCCCTGCCTTTCTTCAATTCATGACCCGCATATTTTACTTCCTTCAATACTTCAGTGCCATTTGACTTAACACTCCAGGGATGTTTGTATGGATTGACTATCCATGCATCGCCGATGGAGATGGGTTGTGGGCCATGCGCATTATCATACACAGCGCCTTGCAACAGGACGTGTCCCTTCCAGACTTTATACAGCGAACAGCTATCCGTATGATAGGCGGCCCATACATCATCGTGGAGGGCAAGGGTTATGATTCTTGGTTGCTGATCCAGTACTGATCTGAAGACAAAGGGTTGATAAGGTCTTTCGGGGGAGATGGTACTTCCCCTTTTACCACAACTCATGACGATCGTTAAGGCTGAAATGATCAGAATAGTCCTGCAGAAATGAAGTTGGTATGGCATGATCCGGCTTTTAATAAGGTCTCAATAATAATGAAATTCTAAGGATGTCCGTAAGGATAATATGACATCTGTTTTTTATCTTCATACCCTTAAAAATCACATCCTTATGAAAGCTTTAAAATACTTTTTGATTGTCATCGGCATTCTACTGCTGATAACTGTTATTTTAGGTCTTGCAGGCCCGAAATCTTACGATGTACATCGGTCTGCAGTGGTACGCGGCACGCCTCAACAAGTCTGGCCTTATGTGAGTTCGCTAAAAAACATGGCATTATGGTCTCCGTGGGCAGAAAAAGACACAGTGATGGTTGTTGAATATACCGGCACCGATGGAACTGTAGGATCTACGTCCTCCTGGTCAGGTAACAAACATGTTGGAAAAGGCGTGCAAACCATTACCAAACTGGAACCTACTACTTATTCAGAAACTGAACTCAAGTTTATGGAGCCAATGGAAAATACGGCTACCGGATTTCTAACCTTAAAAGATACTATCGGAGGCACCTTCGTAACATGGGGTATCAAAGGAGAAAATGGATTTGTTGGAAGGATATTTGGCAGCGTCATGAACATGGATAAAATGATGGCCCCTGATTTCGAGAGAGGTTTGTCTAAGCTGGCAGCTCTGGTAGCTTCATCACCTAAGATGGAAACCGGTGCATTGCAAGTGATGCCCGGTGAATATCCCGGTGGCAAGTACCTTGGCATCCGTGGATCTATGACCTTTGACAAAATCCCTGCTTTTTATGAGAAAAGCTATGGGAATATCTTTCCTGCACTTGAAAAAGCTGGTGGCAAACCAACCGGCATGCCTTGTGGCCTATACTACAATTGGGATACAGAAAAAATGACATCTGATCTTGCTGCGGCTGTGGCTTGTACCGGTGATTTCAAATCACCTGCCGGCATGGACGTGATCAATCTACCTGCTGCTAAATCCCTTACGATAGATTATCTGGGAGGATACAATAGCGTCGGAAAAGCACATGAAATTATGGATGCTTACATGAGAGATAACAAACTTAAGCAACTCACTCCGGTGATTGAAGAGTATGTCACGGATCCTGGAACAGAACCGGATTCCAATAAATGGCTGACGAAGGTTACTTACTTCTTGAAATGACGGAACAAGGGACTAGGAGCTAGGAGCTAGGAGCTAGGAACTAGGAATTAGGAATTAGGAACTAGGAATTAGGAATTAGGAGCTAGGAATTAGAAGCTAGGAATTAGGAATTATGAGCTAGGAATTAGGAGCTAGGAATTAGGAATTAGGAGCTAGGTATTAGGAGCTAGGAATTAGGAACTAGGAATTAGGAGCTAGGTATTAGGAGCTAGGAGCTAGGAATTAGGAACTAGGAACTAGGAACTAGGAACTAGGAACTAGGAATTAGGTATTAGGAGCTAGGAATTAGGAACTAGGAATTAGGTATTAGGAGCTAGGAACTAGGAATTAGGAACTAGGAATTAGGAATTAGGAATTATCAACTGATAAACTACAAACTATCAACTAAAAGATAGAGTTGCTTTTAGCTGGAATATAAACAGGGGGCTTTTGGGCCCCTTTTTATTTATGGTGATAATGGTATCTGCATTGAATGATTAGAATTTTGTGATCTTTCTCCTGAGCCCCAACCACTCTGTAAACTAACCGGTGTTCGTAATGAATTCTTCGGGACCAAAAGCCTTGCAACTCATGTCGGAGAAGTTCGGAACTCCCGATTCCTTTAAAAGGACTCTGCTTTATTGAGCAGATCAGCTCATTGATCTTTTCTACTTTAGTTTTGTCAAATGTTATCCAATAATTGAAGTCCTCCCATGCTATAGGTGTGAATTCAACATTCATTATTTCTGATCCTTGTGCGCATCGTATGGAATGGTATCATCATGAGCCAGCTGATCGATAGCATCCAGTAGTCTTTTTCGATTTGCTTCCGATGACATTAGATAATTGGTTTCGGTCAGGGCATTATACTCCTTAAGTGATAAAATGACTACTGCATCATCTGTGTTCGTTCTAGGAATGATCAGCACCTCAGATGAGTTAGTGACTAGATTGAAGAAATAACTGATCCGACTCCTGAGACTTGATATGGTTATTGCTTTGAATGGATTTGTACGTTATTTTGTACAATTATACGTACTATTATGAATAAATATTGGATTTTTACTGTTTGGACTTCTTATATAATATTTTATTAATCTTGAGTAGTGCGTCACCTTCTATTTGGTAGTTTTTAGTTTTTAGCGTCTGATATCTGGAGTCTTGTACTTGAAGTCTGGAGTCTGAGATCTGGCATCTGGCATCTCCAAGTCTGGCATCTATTTTCGCGCCCTCGTTGAAAAATTTGCCCAGCTGATAGATCCCTTTCCCCATCGCCTGCGTATGTGATCGAGTTGCTGCAAAAGGGATATTTCTTCTTCAGTATTGTCAAAGAGGTCGAGCTGGATATTGCCGTTGACCAGGCCGCTGAATTTGATACCGATGAGCCGGATGAGTTGGCGGCGCTCATAGACATCGGTGAAGAGTTCGAGTGCATGTGCGATCAGCGTGCGGGTCTGCGCGGTATAGGAGATGCGTCGCTGTTTGGTAAAGGTATTGAAGTCGGCATAGCGGATCTTGACGGTGATACAACTCATGAGGCGGGAGTCCTGACGGAGATCGAAGGCGAGTTCATCTACCATGGCCCCCAGCATGCTGCGGATAAATTTGATATCGAGGGTATCCTCGCTGAACGTGCGTTCTTTGGACATTGATTTTTGTTCGTTGTACGGGATGACCTGGCGGCGATCGATGGCATTGGCGCTCTCCCAGAGGTACTGGCCCATCTTGCCAAATTCGCGGTCGAGCAGCGGATGGGGAATTTCGCGAAGTACGCGGATCGTGCGCACGCCCATGAAGCTGAGTTTTTTGTAGGTCTCCTTTCCGATGCCGGGAATCTTGCCGGTGGAAAGCGGGGCGAGAAACTCGCGCTCTTCACCCGTGGGGATTTCGCGCATCCCGTTAGGCTTGGCTTCGCCAGTGCCGACCTTGGATACGAGCTTATTGACTGACAGGGCGCAAGAGATGGGGAGGCCGGATTCCTTGATGATCCGTTCGCGCAGTTCCGCCGACCACTTATAGCATCCGAAGTAGCGGTCCATACCTGTGAGGTCAAGATAAAACTCATCGATGGATGCTTTTTCAAATACCGGGGCCTGGTCATCGATGATCTGGGATACCAGTTGGGAGTGTTTGGTATAGGCATCGATATCCCCGCGCAGTACCATCGCCTGTGGACAAAGCCGAAGTGCCATCTTCATCGGCATAGCGGAGTGAACCCCGTAGCGTCGCGCTTCATAGCTACATGAGGCTACCACGCCACGGCCGCCGATGCCGCCGATGATGAGGGGCTTGCCTTTGAGGCTGCTGTCCCTGAGACATTCGACGGAGACGAAGAAGGAATCGAGGTCTAGATGGAGTACTGCTCTGTCGTACATAGACCAAATATACGTCATTATTTTGACTATTTAACAGTCATTGCGAGGGAGGTGAGACGTGAGACTCCAGACGTGAGATGCAAGACGCAAGAGGTAGGACGTGAGACGTGAGACGTGAGAGATGAGATGCAAGACGCAAGACGCAAGACGCAAGAGGTAAGACGCAGGAGGTAAGACGCAAGACGCAGGTGTGTGCGTCAGGAGACGGAAGCGGCCTCAGCCTTCGCCTTCAGGGATTTCCTTAAAAATATGCCTATGGGTAAAAAACTATGGAAAAGGAGTACCTGTATCAAGGAAAACATTACCTTTGCCAACCATTTTTAAAGAAGATAAACTATGGCCCATCATAAATCAGCCAAGAAAAGGATCAAACAGGACGCAATCAAGCGCCTGCGCAACCGTTATTACAAGAAATCAACACGTACTTCTATCCAGAAACTGCGTGAGATGACTGACAAACTTGAGGCAGCCAAGTTTTTGCCTAAAGTCATGAGCATGATTGACAAATTAGCGAAAAGGAATCTTTTCCACGACAATAAAGCAGCCAACCTGAAATCAGGTTTGATGAAAAAGGTTGCTCAACTCTAACACACCCATCAGAGGCAGCTATAGAATAGCCTAATTAGTGAGCCAAGCTGGGAAACCGGTTTGGCTTCCTTTTTTTTGGGAAGGTATTACTTTTTGTATCTCCCTTGAATTGACTCCCATTAGACTTGCATTCGCAGGCGTTCGGCCATCAATCCAGCTTTCTCAAAGTGATCGAAAAAACGCGCTAGACCTGTCGGGTTTTCCATGCTTACAGGGCGGATTTATGGTCTGGAAACAGGTGTGATGAAAAATTTAGTTAATTGTGTCGCTAAGCCTCTGACAGATAGATAGTTATGACAGTGTGGCACACCTAGGTGTGCCACACTGTCATAAGTTGTTGGTCAATAGGGGCTTAGGAGCACAATTAACTAAATTTCGATTCAAGGTAAAAAAGTAGTCCCGCACCCTGAAGAAACCACGAAACTGAGAAGGTTTCCCGCTAATACTTTTTCCTGCTGAAAAACAAAAACCCGCTTGCAGATCCGATCAAAGCTCCGAAGGCATTTGCAATCATATCAGCCAGTTCGAAACTTCTGCCCTGGTGCATAAAATACTGCCCATATTCCAGGGCAACCCCAGTGATAGTCCCAAGTAAAACCGATGTCGAGAATGCCTTTGCTTTTGAAAAGCGAGGATAACCGGCGAGCGCAATAAATATCAGGAAGGTCCAGATGGCGTACATTCCGAAATGTCCCACTTTATCAAAATGAGGTATACCAAACATCAGCATATTGCCCTGTCCGCCGGGCATCAGAGAAAGGATAAAGATCACCAGTCCCCAGAGTAAGGGAGGAAGCCAACGAATAATTGGACTTGAAGAAGGTGCATTCACTGGATGGGAAATTTAACCGCTGGACGAACTCCTTAAAAAAAGGAACAAAAAACAGTGAACAAGAGGTAAAAAAGAAAAACGCAAATCCCAATTCAACTGATACACGCGTCAAATCGTATGCTATTAATGCCGTGATTCGAAAAAAACACGTACCATTTGCTCCTATGCCCTACTCGTCCTGAGTGGCGTCAACGCGGATTGCTCTAGGCACCAACAAGTTCCCTATACGCAACAGCGCCGAGGAGCATGTCCTTCTCAGCTGGATCTGTCAAAGCAACCTTGACAATCCAGCCTTTGCCATAAGGGTCATGATTGATCAATCCAGGATCATCACCACCAGATTCGGAAATGGCAGCGTTGAATTCCAACACCTCGCCACTCAGCGGCATAAAGAGATCTGAGGTGGTCTTCACAGCTTCCACAGTACCAAATATTGCATCCTTGGCTATGGTTTCGCCAATGGTGTCTACCTCTATGTATACCAGCTCACCCAACTCACTCTGGGCAAAATCGGTGATGCCAATAACAGCGATCGGCCGGCCATCAGGGGTGCTTTCATCCGTAAAACGGACCCATTCGTGCTCGGAGGTATATTTTAGTTCGTCAGGAAAATTCATGTTGATGGTGTTTTGTAATGATAAATCAAGTTGATGGCCAAAAATAGGAGAAATTATGAGTTCTCTACATGCTATTTTCGCGCAAAGCCGCAAAGTCGCAAAGAAATATATTCCCTCCGTGCGAAATAAAGCGAAGGCGAAGGCTGGAGCAAAGGCTGAGGCTAAGGTTAAGTCTTTCTCACGCCTCTCCCGTCCTTCCTCTCTTTCCGATTAAATACTTTTTCTACATTGTGCCTCCACCATTTTAAGCAGTTCTATACATGAGGAAAATCTTCCTGTTACCTGTTCTTATTCTTTCAATGGCTTGTCTGGTCACAGCACAACCACTTGACGACGATCTTCCACAGATCACTGGCTGCATCGCACTGGTCAATGCCAAAGTGGTGGCATCACCAGGTCAAGCACCTGTAGTATCGACGGTGGTGATGAGAGACGGGTTGATCACGCAGATAGGCCCAAACCTGAAAATTCCATCCGATGCGTATCGTATTGCTGCGGATAGCCTTTATGCTTACCCTGCTTTCATCGATGCCTTCTCTTATACCGGGATAAAAGAAGCCGAAAATGAAGGTAGTCAGGGCCCGGGCAATCGTGGAGGTCAGCGACCCTCATTTGATGCTGACGGCAATCCTTCGCTGGAAGACGCCGGGATCACCCCTTACAAAAGCGTCAGAGCCACCTTTGACGCTAAAGAAAAAACAATTGCTGACTGGAGGGCGCAGGGTTTTGCTATCGCGCATGTTGTGCCAAAAGGCAAAATGCTCCCGGGAAAAGGTTCGGTGGTGGTGCTCTCCGGTAAGGAAGCAGATCTGATGTTGTGGAAAGAAGATGTGTCGATGTTTGGTCAATGGACCGGGGCGGGGGGAGGCTACCCTTCAACAGTGATAGGCATCATGGCCAAGTGGCGTGAACTATATCACAATGCATTGCAGTCTGTGACACACCAATCATCATATGATCATGCAACACTCATTTCGCGACCTAAATACAACCAGGCCCATGAAGCCCTGATGCCGGTCGTAATGAAAGAAATGCCCGTTTATTTCCGGGCCCCCAAAGTAAAAGATATCAGTCGTGCGCTTGCCTTACAAAAGGAACTTGGTATGCGCATGATCATCACCGATGCAGAAGAGGCGTGGTATGTAAAGGACAAATTTAAATCGGGTACAATACCGCTCGTGCTGTCATTGGATTTGCCGGAGGATAAGGATGAAAAAAAGGCAAAAGGGGGGGAAGAGGCTAAAGGGGCCAAAGAGGCTGATGCCTCCGCTGAAAAAGGTACGGAATCGAAGGGAAAGGTAGAGACAAAGGATAGCATAGCGATTGATAGCAGTGCCAATATCGTATCGGCTGATACGTTGAAAGCTGATCCGGAAAAGGAAGCTTTTGAAAAGAAACGAGCGGAGAGCTTGAAGGCTTATCGCGAACAAGCAGGCATCCTGGAAAAAGATGGAATTGCTTTCTCCTTTGGCACCATGAGTGTCAAGACCAGTGATTTTTCGAAAAATGTATCCACGATGATTGAAAACGGACTATCCACAGAAACGGCAATGAAAGCATTGACTACTGAACCGGCAAAACTTCTGGGAATTGAAAAATATTGTGGCACGGTGGAAGTTGGAAAAATGGCAAATATCATCGTTTCTACAAAACCACTTTTTGAAAAGGAGGCTGCAATTAAATACATGATTGTAGAAGGCAGTCTGTATGCATATGAAATAAAAGAGAAGAAAAAAGCCGGAGAAAAGCCAACTGAAGCATCCTTTGATCTGCTCATAGGAACCTGGTCCTACACCATCGAATCGCCTGACCAAAAAAGATTGGGCACTTTTGTATTCACGGATGACGTCGGTGAACTTACCGGCACCATGTCAAGTGACGACATCACTACAGGTATTGATCAGCTGGAGGATATTGTGATTGATGACAATAAGGTTTCATTCACCTTTGACTTTGAAATGGGCGGCCAATTGGTCGATCTGGATTTTGATCTCAAACTAAACGGGGAAACATTTGAAGGCACTGTTAGTGTAGGTGAATTTGGATCTTTCTCGATTACAGGTGCGCGGACTGCTAAACCGAATTAATAACCAGACGATTTCCAATAAGATGAAATATACATTCTTTATATTCTTTGTCATAAGTTGCCTGACGACCTTTGCCCAAGCGCCACCAGGTGATCTGATCATTCGTAATGGTACGGTGTTGACGATCACTAAAGGAAAACTTGAAGAAACAGATATCCTGATTCAGAAAGGCAAGATCACCGCTATCGGGGACCATCTGAAAGCTCCTTCCGGTATAAAAGAGATCGATGCCACCGGGCAATACATCATGCCCGGGATCATTGATGCACATTCACATATCGCCATTGATGCTGTAAATGAAGCAACCCATCCTGTCACTGCGGAAGTGAAGGTCGGAGATGCAATAGATCCATTTGATCTATCTATCTATCGTGCCCTCGCCGGCGGGGTCACCACCTCACATGCTATGCATGGGTCAGCAAACGCGATTGGTGGACAGTGCCAGACTATAAAACACAGATATGGCGTCCTTGATCCATCAGCATATAAATTTGAAGGTGCAGCACGGACGATCAAGTTTGCGCTGGGTGAAAACCCGATGCGTGTGCATGGTGAAGGAAGAGGTGTTCAACCACGTACGCGTATGGGGGTGGAGCGGGTGATCCGCGATGCATTCCAACAGGGACTTATCTATAAAGAAAAGTGGACAACTTATGAAGCAGAAAAAAAGAAGAACCCCAATGTTCCTGCGCCTTTGTACAACGAACGAAACCAGACCATGGCGGATATCATCGATGGCAAGATCATCATTCAATGCCACTCGTACAGGGCTGATGAAATCCTTATGTTGTTAAGCGTCCTCAAAGATTTTGGCGTGAAGAAAATCACGTTTCAACATGTCAATGAAGGGTTTAAGGTTGCACCTGAGTTAGCCTCCTTTGGTGCTATGGCTTCTGTGTTTTCCGATTGGTGGGCGTATAAGTTTGAAGTATACTATTCTACCGCCTACAATGCAACCATCCTGACCAGAAATGGTGTAGTCACGTCCATCAACAGTGATAGCGGCGAGCTCATCCGTCATCTTTTTCATGAAGCAGCAAAGACCCAGCGGTACGGTGACTTATCAGATGATGAGGCACTCGCGTTGATCACGATCAATCCTGCACGTCAGTTAGGCATCGATACAAAGGTTGGTTCCATTGAAACAGGTAAGGACGCAGATCTGGCGATTTTCTCCGGTCATCCATTATCTATATACGCCATTCCGCAGATCACGATTGTGGATGGCATCGTACGTTTTGACAAGGCTAAGGATCCAGCTGATATGCGTCTGTATATTGATCCCGAAGAAGCAACACCAACATACTATGGACAGGAGGATGTAGATGGTTGCATGCGGGATACTGAATTTATGTTTTCACATCGTCATTGATCACTACCGGTTATGAAAAAATATACTATTGCTTTTTGCTGTTTTCTATTCAGCACGCTATTGTTGAAAGTGCATGCTCAACAAGTTGAAAAATCAACCTTTGGCACGTTTGCGCTCACCAATGCAGCAGTTGAAACGGTGACGAAAGGCAGGTTGGAAAATGCAACCGTGATCATTCGCAATGGAATCATTGAAGCGGTTGGACCCGGGGTCTCTATTCCACCTGATGCTCAGGTGATAGATTGCAAGGATCTGACGATATATCCCGGCATGGTGGATGGAGGCACTAGATTAGGGTTACAGGAAATAGAATCTCTTTCGCTTACGCAGGACTATGATGAACTTGGAGAACTGACACCTGAAATGGATGCCTTGACAGCAGTCAATCCAAATAGTGTATTGATTCCCGTCACGCGAGTCAGCGGTGTCACCTCGGTGATCACCTATCCCTCTGGAGGATTATTTCCCGGCACAGCAGCGCTGATCAATCTGCAAGGGTATACGCCTGAGCAAATGTATGGAGGCTTTAAGGCTATCGTCATAAATTTTCCATCTTCAGGCAGAAGGGGACGATATGATAAGAGAAGCGATGAGGATATAAAAAAGGATGGCGATAAAGCCGTGAAGAAATTAAATGACACATGGGATAGAGTACGCATGTATGCCTCTATTGATTCTGCCACCACGGGTAAGGCTGATTATAATCCTGAATTGGCAGCTTTGGTTCCGGTGCTCAAAGGGAAGATGACCGCTCTTATTGAAGCCAATAAAGAATCTGATATACTAGCTGCTTTAAAATGGATTAAAGAACAAAAAATTAAAGCTGTACTCACAGGTGTAGCCGAAGGATGGCGTGTTGCAGATTCAATTGCACTTGCAGGAATTCCTGTCATTACAGGGCCTGTTATGGCAATGCCCACCAGAGACAATGAACCCTATGACCAGGCTTATAAAAATGCTGGCTTGATGCAAAAGGCGGGTGTTAAGGTTGCCCTTCGCACAGATGAAGCGGAGAATGTCCGTAACCTTCCTTTCAATGCCGGCTTTGCTGCTGCATATGGTATGGGTCGCGATGAAGCGCTTAGAGCGGTGACCATTATCCCTGCCGAAATATTTGGTGTAGCTGATAAAATCGGCTCGATCGAAGTGGGTAAAAGAGCAAACCTCTTTGTCTCCACAGGCGATCCATTCGAGCCGTCGACCGCTATCAAATATTTGTTTATCGATGGCTGGAATATTCCGATGGAATCAAGGCAGACATTGTTGTATGATGAGTTTCTGCATCGGGCGCCTGGTATGACGACGCAGCCGGTGCCGGGGAAGAGCTGATTGTGAATTGTAAGTTGCGGTTGCTGAGCTGAAGCACAAGGCTAAGCGTTAGCAGGTCGAAGCATGAATTGTGAGTTGCGGTTGCTGAGCTGAAGCACAAGGCTAAGCGTTAGCAGGTCGAAGCATGAATTGTGAATTGTGAGTTGTGAGGTTTTAAAATATTCGCGTAACGAATATTTTAAAAATCAACTAAAAGTACTGACTTTTGTTTATTGCAAACTTACTGCCTGTTTACTTTTCACAGAAGGAGCGAATCAGTCTGTCATCTTAAAGTTTACTCTCTCGTTTTGACGGCGTGCATAAATGCACCACTCACAACTCACAGAAACAATGAACTCATTGTTGCCTATTCTGTTTTACCTTCGCAAAAGCAAATAACATTATCCACGGCATGATTCTCAACCAGATAGCAGCCTCTCCTTCCACCATGTTCCTCAAAAAGGATAACAAACCTTTTCTGATCGCAGGGCCATGCAGTGCTGAGTCTGAAGAACAAGTAATGACGATAGCCCGGGATCTTGTGGCGGCTGAAGTTGATTTATTCAGGGCAGGGATTTGGAAACCACGCACGAGACCGGGGGTATTTGAAGGAAGAGGTTCAGTGGCATTGCCTTGGTTGAAACGGGTGAAAGATGAAACAGGTCTTCGGACAACAGTTGAAGTGGCCAACGCCAAACAAGTTGATAAAGCACTCGCTTTTGGAATCGACGTACTCTGGATTGGCGCCAGATCATCGGCAAATCCATTTTCTGTCCAGGAGATCGCAGATGCCCTGAAAGGTGTGGATATACCAGTCATGGTTAAAAATCCAACCAACCCGGATCTTGAATTATGGATCGGTGCCATCGAACGTATGCAGGCATCGGGCATTAAACAAATTGCAGCTGTTCACCGGGGATTTTCAACCTACGCCAAAACGATGTTCAGGAATGAACCGTACTGGGAGATTCCGATTGAATTGCGACGACGGATGCCCCAGATTCCGCTGTTTTGCGACAATAGTCATATCTGTGGTAATCGCAGCGAGCTGCTCAATGTCGCACAGTATGCCCTTGATCTGAATTATGATGGACTGATGACCGAAACCCACTGTGATCCGGACAATGCGTTAAGTGATGCGATGCAACAAATCACTCCGGCAACCTACAAATTACTGATCGACAAACTCGACTTCAAACGCGAGATGACCGACGACAGCGATTTTATGGAGTACATGGATTCTATCCGTCACCAGATCGATGATATAGATCTGGAAGTGCTTGACCTGCTTTCTCAACGGATGAAACTGAGTGAAGAAATCGGTCTTCAAAAAAAGCATAATAAAATATCGGTCCTTCAGGTCAGACGATGGAATGAGATTCTTGAAAAAGCTAAAGTGATGGGAAGGGAACGTGGCCTGAGTGAAGGGTTTATCAGCAATTATTTATCTGCCGTGCATCAGGAGAGTATTAAGAGACAGGCGGGTTTGAAAAGTGATGGTTCGACAAGCTCACCAACCGGAAAATAGTGGTGCGACAAGTTCGCTCACCAACCGGAAAATAGTGGTGCGGCAAGCTCACCAACTAAAAAATAGTGGTGCGACAAGCTCACCAACCGAAAAACGATGGTTCGACAAGCTCACCAACCGAAAAACGATGGTTCGACAAGCTCACCAACCGGAAAATAGTGGTGCGACAAGCTCACCAACCAAAAAATAATGGTGCGACAAGCTCACCAACCAAAAAATAATGGTGCAACAAGCTCACCAACCAAAAAATAATGGTGCGACAAGCTCACCAACCAAAAAATAATGGTTCGACAAGCTCACCAACCGAAAAATAGTGGTGCAACAAGTTCGCTCACCAACCGAAAAATAATGGTGCAACAAACTCACCAACCAGAAAATGATGGTGCGTCAAGCTCACCAACCGGAAAATAATGGTGCAACAAACTCACCAACCAGAAAATGATGGTGCGTCAAGCTCACCAACCAGAAAATGATGGTGCGTCAAGCTCACCAACCGGAAAACGATGGTGTGACAAGCTCACCAACTAAAAAATAGTGGTTCGACAAGCTCACCAACCGAAAAATAGTGGTGCAACAAACTCACCAACCGGAAAACGATGGTACGACAAGCCGACCAACCGGAAAACGATGGTACGACAAACTCACCAACCGGAAAACGATGGTACGACAAGCTCACCAACCGGAAAATGATGGTTCGACAAGCTCACCAACCAGAATATAATGGTGCAACAAGTTCACCAACCGGAAAATGATGGTGCGTCAAGCTCACCAATCGGGAAATAGTGGTGCGAGGAGCTTACCAAGCGTATTGTTCAGGGGGTAGGTAGAGGCCGGAGATTATACTTTAACAAATTTCAAGATCTTTACCAGACCCCTATTTGAGTATACTTTTACAAAGTAGGTGCCGGTTGATAATAGATGTACATCTAACTTAATTCCTCCTGAGTTTTGTCCGACCTCTTTTACGTTTTGTTCGCGACCAAAATAGTCAACTATACTTAAGGAAACTTTTTCAATCTCCGCATCACTCCAGTCAATTGACAATTCATCAACAACCGGATTTGGATAAACCGAAAAATTTTCATTTGCGCTGATCGGAACAATCGAAGTTATTTCGGTTGCATTGCGATAATAGAACATCTCACCGTTTGAAGAATTCGGATGACATGGGTTGTAGGCAATAGCTTCCGGAAACCCATCACCGAAAAAATCCACAAATCGGGTTATCACCCAATCGCAGCTTAAATCCATATTAGGCAAAGGAATGTCGCTTAATCCGAATGGATTGGGTGTAACCTGTGTGAAATAGATCAGTGGAGACCCCAGTCCTGTATTCTCGTAATAATCTACATGTCCGCCACCTTCAAAGATCCAGGTAGGATCTGAAATAAATAAATCAAGATCGCCATCGCAATCAGCATCGTATAACTCAGGAGACGGAAAACTGAGACCTGTCTCCGAAATCATGGGGGACTGATAACTCTGTTGTTTGGTGAGTTCATAAACAGGAGGGAGTGTCCATCCTGTGTCTACGAGCTTAAAGGATGCTGTGCCATTGATAGCGGTGCCCTGGCCGCTGATGAGGAGTTCGGGATAGCCGTCTCCATCAATATCGCCTATCTCGAGGAGCTGTCCATTATTGATTGGGAAATCGGTATCGTTCATAAATATCGCTGTAGGGGATGGTGCACCTATCTGGGCGTTGATATCAATATACAAGGATACGGTGACCGGTCCGGTTGGATTGGCCATCACGATGAGATCATTAATTGCATCTGCTGACCAATCTATCAATCTGAATGATATCACGTTTGTCAGTCCAGTAAATATTCGATTACTTAGGCGGTAATCTGGTGCAGTCAGACTGCCGACATTGGGGATAGCCCATAATTCGTGGGTATTGGTCACATACAGGATGTCAATATCGTCATCCTCATCTATGTCACCGTATTCCTTATCCTTTCCGAAAAATCCACCTGACATCAACTCTGCTTTGAGCAATGGGTCACCAAATATGGCGGGGTTCTTGTCATTGGGTAATGAAGGATTGTAAAGGCCGGACAGGTAAAACGGTGGTTCACACACGACTGCGGAATTAGTTGTGGATGTTGTGCTGTATCCATCCTGACTAGATGAATTAAAGTAAGTTTTGATTTGTCCATCCATTAAGGGCAAATCCTGACTGCAAATGGTCATTTGAACAAACAAAAGTGAGCATAGCACTGGAAAAAAATTAGTTTTCATTGTAAATGAGATTTGAAATGTGATTTGACTTATGGGCATCAGCTTTTGATACCATTATGTATAGTTGAAGAAGAAGGACCGGGTCTGGTCGTACAACTGAAGAACTGCTGTTTTTCAGGGATATAGAAACACCTGAACCATTCGAAATTTGAAAAACCAACTCCAAATGGTGACGAATCCAGTGAGGAATCCGCTGAACTTTAATGATCTAATGTACGGAATTTTAGGCTGATTGTTGGCACAGACCGAAAAATTCAATAGAATTCAGGATAGGAGGTGGTTGTTTATAGGTTTATATGTTGATAGGTTTATGGGTTTATAAGTTGATGGGCTTATAGGTTTATAAGTTTATGGGTTTATGGGTTTATGGGTTTATAAGTTGATGGGCTTATACGCTTATAGGCTTAAAGGTTTATAAGTTTATGGGTTTATGGGTTTATAAGTTGATGGGCTAATACGCTTATAGGCTTATACGTTTTTAGGTTTATACGTTTTTAGGTTTATACGTTTATAGGTTTATACGTTTATGGGTTTCGTTTACAGCTTCACAAATTTACTCACTGAGACCATCCGTCCTTCTGCAATAACCCTCAAAAAGTATAGGCCATGAGGCAAATAATGTGTCTCCAGATTATGCATTAGCTTTCCAACCTCCATTTGTTTTTCAAAGAAGACCTGTCCTATAAGACTGGAAATCTGTACTGACATGTCTGATCCGGCAGGGGCATTCAATTCAACCGATATTGATCCACTCGTTGGATTAGGATATAACCTGATGTTTTCCCTTCTATCCGGATCATTGACAGCAACGATTGCACGACTGAAACAAACCTTGTCAAGCTGGGCATAAGAGTAGGTTTTTTCTGCGCCTTGATTAGTCCCATAAGCATTAGATATAAAAATGACTGGCCTGACCAAAACACCTGAAAAGTCATTACACGAATCAAGCGCTATCCACTCCCGGAGGTCATACGGAATGCCAATATCAAACCACTCATCGGTATTTGTAGATGGTAATGGCACCGAGGCCAATGCATAACAATCGATTCCTTCACATGGAGTAAGCACAGAAAATGTTGGTGGGAAACTCCAGCCTCTCTTGAGATATATATTTAATGTGCCCGGAGTTCTCCTCTCACTAGTGTTAGATTTTGATCCTTTCACCGTCGTAGCAAATACACCCTCACTTTTATCCAGGCAGATGGATTCTGATCGGCTCAATATATCGGCAGTGTCAAGATTTCCTGAGAGGAGTATGGTCCAGCCATCAGCACTTCCAGGCTCCCCTTCAATAACCACTGGATCACCACTAGCAGCACTCCATCCACGAGACATCCCTCCTGAATTGAATCCTCCCGCCTGGGCACCCAGATTAAAATCAGGATTGTCCATAAATGGATCGACACAGCCCAGCGGAATATGACAAGGTAAAACACGCTGTGTCCTCATCTGTTTGTCACAATTACCGCCATCATCTTTCTTCCTGGTCACCTCCATGATCACATCATAATCTCCTGGTTCTGCAAATTCATAACAAAATGTCCGCACTCCAATACTTGAGCCAACTGTTGATGGCTGGCTATCCAAATACCATTGAACGGTCTCGCAGTCATTAAGCGCTAAGGGAGTAAAACATATAGTACATGAATTATCCGGATATAGTACGGCAAACCCTCTTTCTACCCGTGTCGAAAAATTAGTAATGTCCTGGGCGGCACAAGGGCATGCGGACGGACAATCTATGGTGAACTGAATCTCACATGGACATCCACCCAGACCACACTCCCCATTTAAGCTAAGCGTATACAAACCAGATTGACCCAGGTAGCTTGGCAACAAATTAATTTCGAAATAGGGATACGCCAAAGCTGTTCCGGAGAATAATCCTCCTGGCCCACTCAACGTCCACTCAATAGCAGTCTCCTCATTGCATTGATTACCGGTACAATTGATCAATCCGGTGAGCGTATAACTTGTCCCAGAAGGAAGACATGATAATGCGATAGGAGCCTCTCCACAATCGACAAGCTGACTATACGCTCCGCGAGATCCTCTAATAAACATTTCTGCGAATGAATTGCAAATACAAGTATCCAGACTATACACATCTAGGGAGTCTTCAAACAAATGTTCAAAACATGTTTCATTGGGTTCTATCTCCGCATTATATTCATATCCCTGAAATTGTATTCTGGCTAAAAGGTGATCCAGAAATTTATGTCTGCGAACAGTGTTCCCGCCAAAAGGACCGACCTCAATATGACCATCGCCCCAATCTATAAAGGCAATACTGTCACATTCTGGGAGATTGCCGATCGTGCATATACCTTCCTGGGTACTTTCATCAAAGGAAAAGGTCACCGCATTTCTCATATTCGCCACAAACTCTTCCTCATCTGTGCAACAAGATCTGTTGACTTCCTGGACACAGATGTTGTCAATCCGTCCCCATGATTTAATGCCACTAGTATGAAAAGTCCGAACATAAAACCTGTCCCAATTCTGTTTGGGTGTCCATACCGGCAAGGTATACGTTGCCCAATTTAAATTAAAAACCTGTGGGCTGCTTCCTATATCTTCACATCCAGTAGTGCATTGAAATGGAAGTATGTAACCATTCGCTCCTGTAAATCCAAAACTCACATTATTGCCGTAGGAATTGTTGGACACAAATCGCGCACAAAATGAAATTTTATAATGATGTCCCGCCTGAAAGCCCATGCTTTGCTGATAGATGGCTTCTCCGTTATGTAACCAACCAAACATCTGGATACTGACATCGTCACAACATGAATCACCAGGAACTACCTGAGGTGTAGCATATGGAAACCAGTCATCCGCATGACCTGTAGTGCCAAGATTACCTGCCACTGCGCCTTCAACGAAGCCAGAGTTCTGCACCAAATTATTGATGCAGTTACAGACACAAACTACTTTTATTGTAAACGAGCACGATGAAGTATTTCCACAATCGTCTATTGCAGTGTACGTGACCAATGAGAGACCTTGATTGAAGGTTAAACCGCTTGCATCACCGTTACCTGTGGCAATGGTGGCACCTGACACGGAATAGGATACAGATGTTGTACTGCAATTGTCCGTTAACGAAGTCCATTGAATCCCGTTAACTACTAATGTACAATTTGAATTTCCTGTTGTTAAGATTTGATCAGATGGACATCTTATGACTGGTGGAACATCTTCTGTAGTTTGAATCATTGTGACACAACTGCTGGTATTTCCACACCAGTCTGTGACGGTTAAGGTCACAGGGAAAACGCCACAACCGCTAAGTACAGCCGGGCTTACACTTAAGGATTGGATCTGGCAGTTGTCCGTTGATCCTCCATCAATTTGTGATGGTATAAGGGTGTATGTGCAATTTGCGTCCAGCACAACTCCGAAAGGCAATGCACATCTGGCTACAGGAGGAACATTGTCTGTCACGGAAATTGACTCTGTGTAACTTGCTGTGCATCCTTCTGCATCTGTTATGGTCAGGCAAAAGGTATGTGGTCCGCATGGCAGCAGCAGATCAAGATCTTGAGTCGTCATACCATTACACCATGAATACGTAAGCGGTTGTACACCGGTACTGGTGTTGGTCACCTGATAATGACCGCAATTGCCTATGGGGGTAATGATAAAATCTGCCTGGCATGAGCCCGTATTGCACGCATCATTCTCTTGCCAGTTGAGCGCAGCACTTACAATGTCCGTGCCTGTAGGAAAATCATAAAATTCGATTGGTGGCAGATTCGGAGCATCATAGAGTATGGACAGTGTCTGCACATCTGCAAAATCCTCTGCCGTCATGCAGGTGGTGAGATCCATATCGCTGATGGATACAAATGCGCATACCTGACCGAATCCTCCTGAAGATGGGGTCCTGCCATCTGCATATGCAATCTGATTTGACGACAGGAGCGTGGATAATCCTCCTGAATAATTTGTTTCTCCGTTGTCAAGGTATTTGACCCAATCAAGTGATGGAAGATTGGCCATCTCTGAAAAACGTAATAACACACTCCTGCTTATCCCATTAAAAACGCCTCGTGCGGTGACGTAGATGCGGCCACTCGATGATTCCTCCCACACCTGATGGATGGATGTTAACCCTGAAATTGTTGCATCCCATACGGCAATAAAGTTGTTGTCGTATTTCATCAGGTAAGGAGTGAATCCTGGAAAAGTATTCCCCACAGCAAAGAAACCACCGCCGCTTGATTGCGCTAAGTCGGCATACGTAAATGAATGTCCGGAAGGAGTTATCCCAGTAAACAGTGTTCCCGAATTATCGGTTAGATATATTACGCCCTGAGTACTTCTATTGCCTGAAATGATCAAGTTTCCATTTGGCATTACTTCAAGGTCGCGTGAGAATTCATCGTCATCGATGCTGGCATATCGTTTCTTCCAGTTGAAGGTACCCGCCGCGTTGATATTCATGAGTATGACATCATCCCAAGTGGCGTTACCATTTGGGTCAAACTGGCTGCCAAGTATATAATAAGGAAACGATGCGTTTTGCGGATTTGGATTCTGTACGATTCTTGACAGGCCTTCTCTGCCTGGCACATCATATGTTCTTAGCCAGATGAAGTTGCCACCTCCTGATGGAGTGACAAGGCCCATGATACTTTTATTGGTTGCATCTCCGGGCAATGTCGAACCAACTACAAAGAGGTCACCCGTGGGTGTGAGTACGGCATCATTCCATACGGAAGGAATATCCAGGCGGAGAGTCCATTGATGGATTCCGTTTGCGCCGAGTCTTGTGACCGTTGCATGCATCGGGGATCCCTGGGTGGATTCATCTTGTCCGAGCACATAGTAATTTGAACCATCCCTGATTACTTTTGAAAAAGTATTGTCTAGCGAAGTACCATAGAGGCGCTGAAAAGTTTGAGATTCGACCGGAGCAATAGGCCAGGCAACCAAGATAAACAGTGCCAGGGTTGAAATGAACAACCTAAAAGTTGAATTTTTCATTGATGACCGTTTAGGAGATAAAAAATAGGATTGCTGATCCCGAATGGATCATTTCAAATCACTGAGTTATGCATTGATGAATGTCACACCACAGGTGACACTTCATCAATCGCTCTTCCACGGTAAAGGAATTCTCTGAAGTGCAGTCTCCGAATATACGAAATTTAATTATTTACATTTTCTTTATAAGCCTATAATGGGACGGAAATCTTTCAGAAACACAGGAGATTCTGACCGGATGTGCCTTGAGCAGGAATAGAAAAAACCTATCCCTGGTCTCCTATGAGATGCAAGAATGTATAGAGGGTAGCGGGGAGCAACACAACTATCTGGCTACAAAAAACGGGTAATAAGGACTATACTGCAGGAAGCAGAATGGCATCCAGTATCGCCTTCAGCCTCACGAATCCTAGGATCTGTGCGTCTTCTGAACTCAACACCGGCTCTTCGTTGTCCTCTTCGTCATCCGTAGGCAAAATGGAGAAGGCGAGGAAATCGAGCAGGTCCTTTTCAGGGAAATTTTCAGCGATCGCATCGACAAAGTCATCAAGGTCTCCATCGGCAGCTTCGAGGGCTTCCCAGTTGGCATCCTCCAAGTCAAAGAGTATTTCTTCGTCTTCGATCTCCTTATAGAGGTCGTTGCGCTTGAGGCTTTCCAGGCAGATGGTACCCAGGAAGATCATATAGGCATGGTCTTCTTCGGTCATGTCGACCTCTTCATCCTCCAGTAGGAGGTACTTGAGGCTCTCCATATATGGCGATGGATCGAGGGATCCGTTTTCTCCTTGCTCGAGTATCTGGTCGATTAATTCTTCGGTAACTTTCATGGTTTGGCGATATATTAGGACAAAATTACATATAAATATTGAAACAGGGAGCAGGAAGCAGGAATTAGGAGGCAGGGGATTGGAGGCAGAATCATCATTGCCCCTTCGGGGCAAAATGTCGGTAACACCGGAAACAGACAAATCTTTATCCTGCCCCATCGGGGCAGAACCGATCAGTACGATCATCTACAATTGACAACCAAACCCAGCTGCAAACAATTACCTCCGGGAATCCGTGTCATATGATATTTTTGTACAAACAAATCCATATCCCAAACCCATTGAAATTCATTCAACCCAAATTCCAAATCCTGCTCATGGCATCATTACTGTCTACCCTCTTTGGTTGTTTCCAGAAAAAAGAAAAGAAAAATGATCTCCCCACCTGGTTGGAAACCAACTTTCCGGGGCAACTAGAAGTCGCGGGAAATATCATCAATGTTGATCTCAAAAATCTATATTACAAGAAGAAGACTTCCATGGTGGCTGATAAGCATGATCCGGAGGTTCAGATCGTGGTGAACTGGTATAAGGCACAACCCGGTCTTGGTGTCACGAAAGAAGAAGTTCAGGCTTCACTAATAAAGAGCCGTAAAGAAGTAGCAGAAGGGCGTAGCCTTTTTAAAGCTCTAAAGGAAAAAGATCTGGGAAAATTTTCTGTTGGGGTTATCGAAATGGCCGCTTATATATTGATCTACGAAGAGCCGACTCCTGAATTGAGAAAAGATTATCTCGGAAAAATAATGGCTACCCTTGATGCAATGCCTGATCATAAGCAAACCAGCATCTGGATAGAATTTATGGAGCCTGCAGTTTATCAGGAGCGATTTAAGGACATTGTTACTTTAGACTATTGGAATCGAGGAGACACGTTTCATGAAGATAAAAAAATATTATCTCTTGATTATGAATGGTCCCCGGGGCTGGAAGCGGAAATTATGAATACGAAATGGACGATCAATGCTAGTTCAGCGCGTTCTACAGGGTATAGAGAGGAAGCTTATAAACTTGCATTGACTTGGGCGCAGAAAAATCTTCCTTCGCCGTTCTACCTGGAAGAAGTTCAAATGGTTGGGATGGGTGTAGACGATGAGGATCCACTTTCACTTGAATTTGATTTCCCATATTACTCTTCAAAACCAGACTCATCTGTTACTGATCTAGATGAAAATTTATTGGGATTTGTCAACGGTGTATATCACACAGAGAAGAAGACCTTTACGAAAGTCAAAAAAACAACGGAGCGTTGAGCGAGCAAAAACGATTTGCTGATCCAGGGACACACCTTGCTGATCTGGCGACTCACTTTTTAGTACACTGTCCCAAATGTGATGGAAGGGCCCTCATCAATCCGCATGGAGAGTCCTGGCGGCTCAACTGCTCCAAGTGCTTTCACGTAGAAGAACCCGGACATTGGTATGGATCAATGCAAGCCTATGTATCCGTTAAGTGCAGGGAATGTCGCAACCCACTCCCGCGCAGCGCTCCGGTGGATGGACGATGGAAAAAGCTAAAGTTGAAATGTGATCAATGTGGCGACGAGTGTGAATATGAAGCTCATCTGTCACGGCACCCCAAGAAGGAAGGCTTGATGTGTGATCTTATCTTTGGTTTATATCTATGGCTCCAGAAACCCATCGGTGATGATCTTTTCTGGTCCTACAACTATGAGCAGCTCACGCTGCTGGAGCAATACGTCAGCGCCAAGCTCCGTGAGCGAAGTATAGACAACAAAGGCAGTAAAAACAGTCTGATGTTTAGTCGCTTACCCACCTTTATTACTAAAGCCGGAAATCGGGAGGAGATTCTTAAGCTCATACGAGAGCTTCAACTAAAAGTGAAATAACTTAAAGTTATATCACAGTATATAAATACAATTGATGAAATAGTAACTAATGGGCAATATACCTTGCTCCATAAAATAGGAAAACGCAAATGAACGAGATTATATGTCCAAATTGTAAAAAGGCTTTCAAGATTGACGAAGCCGGTTTTGCAAATATCGTCAAGCAGATACGTGACCACGAATTTGAAGGCGAATTACACAAGCGTGAGGCGTTTTTGAAATCGGAAAAAGAGAGCGCAGTCCAACTTGCCGAAGAGCGAACCAAAAGTGCCCTACAGGCTGAATTGTCAAAAAAAGATACACTGAACGCTTCTCTTAAAGCTGAAAAGGAGGCGGCCATACTTGAACTCAACTCAAAAAATGAAGTTGAAATAGTCAAATTAAATGCCAGGATTCAATCTTCCGAAATCGAGAAGAAACTTGCTGTCACTGAAGCAGTGGTAAGAGTTGAGAAGGAACGAGATCTTTTAGCAGCCGATGTCAGAATAAAAGAGAGTGAAAAACAACAGGTTGAATTATCGTGGAAAACTAAATATGATTCCGATTTAAAGGCCAAAGACGATATCATAGAACGTTTCAAAGACATGAAGATCAAGCTTTCTACCAAAATGCTTGGTGAAACATTAGAACAGCATTGCGAAAATTCATTCAACCAATTGCGCGCCACGGGCTTCCAGAAGGCTTACTTTGAAAAAGATAATGATGCAAGTGGTGGCAGTAAGGGTGATTATATTTACCGCGAGTGTGATGCTGCCGACAATGAGGTCGTTTCCATCATGTTTGAAATGAAGAACGAATCGGATACTACAGCTACCAAAAAGAAAAATGAAGATTTTCTGAAAGAGCTCGATAAAGACCGGTCGGAAAAGAAATGTGAATATGCTGTTTTAGTGTCCCTTCTTGAGGAAAACAATGACCTCTACAATACAGGTATTATCGACGTATCACATCGCTACCCTAAAATGTATATTATTCGCCCTCAGTTTTTCATTCCGATAATAACATTGCTTCGCAATGCCGCTATGAAATCCATGGAATACAAAGCTGAGCTTGCCGTTATAAAAAGTCAGAATACGGACGTTACCAATTTTGAAAATCAGCTGAATGATTTTCGTGATTCCTTTGGGCGCAACTACCGTCTTGCAACTGAAAAATTTCATAGCGCCATTGAAGGCATTGACAAATCTATAGCTCAACTTCAAAGAACCAAAGAAGCACTGATTTCATCAGAAAATAACTTGCGCCTAGCCAATAATAAAGCTGAAGAACTCACGGTTAAAAAACTAATAAAAGGAAATCCTACAATGACAGCCAAATTCGCTGAATTGGATATTGATGAGAACAAAGCGATAGATTGAAAATCTTCATTGTTAGAGAGCAAACCATTTCGAATCCCACTAAGCTATAAGGCATAAATGAAAAAAGGCCACCATGCGGTGACCTTCTCTTGTGGGAGTACACGGGTTCGAATCCCGCTAAAATGCGGGACAGGCCGCGAACCCTCCCGCCGCACTTACTTTTGCCATATAGGAAGCAATTTGAGATGCTTTCTTGCCATCTCTTGCAAGCCTTTGTAGCTCATGGTATACCATCCATTTGTTTTGAAATGTATTCATAAGAGTCTGAATTAGAGGATACAAATCTCAATAATCAGACCCCTAAACAGGTCGCCTCCAGAAGACTTGCCCTAGGGCAACTCTTCTGGAATCCTACAACCTTTTACTTCTTACCGGGAATTACAGCTTGGAAACCTACATTCCTATTTACCGAAATGTGACATTCATATTTACCGAAATACCTACATTCTTATTTACCGATTACATGCAGCGTTGGTGGCAAAAATTCGTTTTTCGCACACTGTGCAGATGCGCCTTTAGGATCAACTTTGTAGAAATCAACTGACTTGAGGTCTGGCACGTAGGTAAAAGTCTTCTGGTTTGTGTTCTGACACATTCATATGCTAGTGCATGTCTCCTGACTTGTACCCAATAGGTGAATCCACAGATATTGACTCACAAAATTCAAACAACTTGTACGCTATCACCTAATACGCTGGTACAAGTCTCCTGACTTATACCTGATATGTTGCTCTTCTCCTGACGAGCGGGGATATATAAATCATTGCATTAAAATCTAAACGCCCCACTCATCAACTCCTGTTCGCCTCTTGAAATACCAATTTCAGCCGCCACCTTACGCCATTGACTTACTACACGTTTTACTTCAGCTATGATTAGGTCCATTTCAGGGGCTATCAATTGGAAATAGGATCCCACACTTTTGACGAGATCAAAATCAAGATCATTTTGAGCTGCATCTATATTAAGGGCAAGGCCATCCTTATCGATGGATGGATTGAGATCATAAGCAGGTGAGAGTATCCAGCCTTTGTCGGTCAAGATAAAACCATGATTACGCAGATGATCATCCGTATTGGAGATAGCTATGTTAAAGACAATTCTTCGCCAGAGTTGATGAAGATCTATTTTGTTCCGGACTCCATTATACTGAATAAACTCTGCCATATCAAGATAGCTTGCTTTGTTCTCTCTTGTACTACTTTCATCATGACCTGTTATTGTCATTGCAGAGGCAAAGTGAATGCGAGCTTTATGCTCCCGATCAAATCGTTTGGTGAAAAAAGTATGGTGTGGTCCTGTGATTTTTTCTAAGCTGCATGAAGACATTTCTATATCTGCCTGAGTGGCAAGTCGATAGGCCAGAAACTCCCATGCCGCTTTATCGATATTATCATTTGCAGACGGAAATTTCGCGATCCAGAGATTTCCTTTCTGATCCAATACATTGGCCTTTGGACGCGCACCTCCCAGTGAAGAACCCGGCGCTAACAAAATAGCCAGCCATTTTTTAATCGCTGTATGATCATGAGCTTCTTCGATGCTTTTCGCAGCATGTTGTAGTTCTCTTAGGCTCGTCCATGGGGGGGCAGCCATATGTTGGTCATGATGTAAAAAATCTGCACCATCATCCAGCTTAAAACGCAGTGCACCCATCCTTGTCTGATCATGAACGCCAAGGAGAAAATCAATGTCATGTAAAATGCGTGGAGGCCGCTGCTCTTCCTTCGCATGAATAGCCTCTCTTCGTTTCAGAAGTGTTCTCCCCCAGGTGTCGGGCATCGAGTCCATAAACAAACCAAAATTTTCCTTTCCATTTGGGTATTGCAGACCAACATACAATCCCAGATCGGGGTCCAGTATACGTTGCTCTTTTGTGGTAAGCCATGTATCATCATATTGAAAGGCAAATGCTTTTCGACCCTTCGCTTGTTGCGCCGAGAGTATGCCCATTTTTTTGGGCGTGTCCATCCCCTTCCAGTGTGCGTAGACGGATATGTCAATTTTACCGGTAGTCATAAGGGCTATTAGTTTAAATCCAAGTCTTGCAGTTTGCGCCCCAATGCGTCATCGGCCGCTAGTTTGAGAAAATCATCCTGTAATCCCAACACACGTAGTGTATTGAAATAAGCGGCCATCGATACACTTCCGCTACCTTTTTCAATATGGTATAGGGTAGTGCGATCCATTCCGGCCCGTTCGGCTACCTGGATGGTGGTCAGTTTCCTTCGCTTCCGGGCCAGGCGGATATTTTCACCTACTTGGGCTAGGATTTGCTCGTGCTTTGGAAATAGAATCCGCTTTTTCTGTGGCATATGTTTTATAATATCAACAAAAATAATCATTTTGATGATAATATACGACATATATTTTAAATAGACCTACCGATATCTGACCATCCTAAATTAAATATGTGGCTACCCCTCATTCTAATCAACAGACTTGTGGTCTAGCCTTCAACACACACATTGGTATAAGTCTCTGACTTGTACCTATGCAAGTTGTAAGCTTGATATCACTTGAGTGTAGGTCCAATCTTAACGCCTTGCATAAGTAAGAACTCATAAATGGGACCTTTTGGTGGCATTGATCTCCTCAGCTTGTGGTAAAGGCACTCTTAGGCTTGTTGTTGATATGGCATTTTTTAAGCTTTATCAGTATAAAATGCTTACTATTAATGGAATATACATGGTTATTTTTTTTTAAAAGCCAAATATTTTGAGATGTAACCAAGACATACTATGTTTGCACTCCACTTTTAAGAAAGGGGAGTATAGCTCAGCTGGTTCAGAGCACCCTGTAGTATGTACTACAGGGGTGGTTCGCGGTTCGAGATTGAAAAGAATATATTGGGAGTATAGCTCAGCTGGTTCAGAGCATCCCGCCACGCAGCTTTTTTTAAAAGCAAGTGCGGCGGGAGGGTCCGCGGTTCGAGAAGTACATTGAAATAAAATATTGGGAGTATAGCTCAGCTGGTTCAGAGCATCTGCCTTACAAGCAGAGGGTCCGCGGTTCGAACCCGTGTACTCCCACATAATAATGACGGGGCTTGTAGCCCCGTTTGTTATTTTATACAATTCTATTCCGTGACACAATCCTCTCAAAAGTCATTTTTTTATATTTTCATCATTTTGGTTTGATCATGGTAGAATGATTGAATTCCAATTCATCAAAGTGCATTTTAATGGACGGATTCCCTTCGGCACCAATACAATTTTTTGCAAGCAATATTCAGGACAGATTCAACCCAACAAATCAACCGGGGGGGTAGGCAAAAAACACCATGCACCTTTCTCCAGCGCAAGGTATTATTCTGCGAATCTATGTTTTCCTATAAGATTGGCACACTCCAATCAAAAAGGCACTTTTACCATTTAACCAGTTTTTGTGACCCAAGAACACCCTCTTTACTTTCCACCGTCACCAAATAAACTCCTGCAGGTAAAGAACTAAGGTCCAGTTCCTGATTTGGACCAATAAGCGGAGAAGTAACCCATAGTCGTCCCAAGAAATCAACAATATGAATCTTGGGTCTTGTGAGTAATTGAAATTGGTCATTCGTCATGTAAATATTAGTCTGATCTGCAGTAGGGTTGGGAAATAGTCGAAAGTCAAGGTTTGATTCTATTAATTCCTCTTCTGTATTGAGGAGAAAATCAGTATCGCAATCGCTTTCGAAAATGCAGCCTGAACTATCGAGCCTCACTAACAGCATCTCATTAACACTAATAGGACCTACAAGTAGAATGCCATTCGGGTGAAATGCTATTCTTCCACCAATAGCTTGTACATATCCAGCAAGATCATCTTTAATACCAAGGCGTTTAATCCAATTTAGTTCACCATCTATAGTATAAGAAATGAGATGGGCACCTCTAATCCCATTGAATGCAGCACCATCGCCAATGGCAAGGATGTTGCCATTGGCGTCAAATGATAATCCACCTGGAAAATCAGTTTCTTGATAGTACAGAGGCCAGTCACAGTGATTATAAACCTTTGACCAAATAGTGTCAAGCTCTGAAGTGTACAAAGTGGTGCGTAGGCCATGCTTCTGACGATCCGACCACTCACCACTAAAAGATTGCGATTGGGCCACAATTTGACCATTGGGATGTCTTTTAAGTTCAGACCACCACCCAAAATCCCAAGCAACATATGTATGAATACTCTGGCCGTTATAGCTAAAATGTTTAATCCATTTAGGTGCAGAAATGTCAATTACACCAAGGTTGAGGCCAACAACAAACGAACTATCGGTTACCATAACAATCGGACTTAAGTCCAATAGTTTTGAATGCCTAATGTCAGATTGAGATGTTTTAACATTTCACCTTCCTTATCGAAATAAAAAATTTGTAGATTAGTTGTTTCTGTATCAAGTCTGCGAGCTGAAACCACAAAACTCATGCTGTCAGGGCCAATAGCAAGTCCTGCATAATTTGCAAGAATTTCTTGACCTGGCAAGCCAAAGTCCTTTTGCCAAATTACCAAACCATCTTTGTCGATCCTATGTACTGCAAATCCTGATCTTCCATCTTCATTTATCGTATCAACCAGCACTATATAACTACCATCGCAAAGGCGAATAAATCCTCGAATGTAGAAAAATATTTGACTGTTTTCGGCAACTGGATTATGGTTTAGAACTGTGCTCCAAATTATATCTCCGTTATCTCCTTTGATGCGCAGTAATGCGCTCCTGTTGTGCGGCGGGTTATTGAATGACGCTCCTGCCCCTATTAAAAGCATTGCATCGTCTCCGCATGGTTCTAAACCGGAAAGAATCATAAATTCAAAGGAATCCATAACATAATGTCTATACCATGAGGTATCGGATTGAGATTTCAACAATTGGCAATTGGCCAAAGTCAAAATTAAAACGATAACAGCTCTGGTATTGAAGAGTTTCATATGCAGATAACTCATAATTTAATTTAGTTTCAGCGTTTAATAAAGCGCTTGACTCCAAGATACAGATTACCCTGATGAACTGCAACGCTATAAATTCCCTGTGGGTATGTAGACACATCGATTTCAGCACTTACACCCGTCACATTCTTAATCCACATTCTCATGCCTTTTGTATCGTAGATGGTTCCTGTGGTAACCTCATTTTTCTCTTCACTAATAACTGGATTTTTCGCTCAAACTGACGCCTTTTTTCCGCTCTAAACTGATAGTCTTTTCCAGAAAAAGTATCATCTATTTCCTATTACTCCTTCCAAAAAGTCTAAAAATCCCCTCCAAAAAGCCCCTTAAAACCCATAGATTTGGTAAAAGGTATATGCAGGAAAAACCAAACATACGACCCCACCTATTATGGGAATACGATCTGGAAACCTTCAACCGGAAGAAGTCCTTTAAGATTGTTATTGAACGTGTGATCCAAGGTGGAACACTGGAAGATTGGCGAGAAATTATGGCTTTTTAATCTATGGATGAAGTAGGCGAGACTATAGCATGGTCAAAACAATTAGACGACCGAGATAAAAACTTTGCAAGCTTGTTTGTGAAATCAGATTACTTCCATGCTGCATAAGGATCCATTTGTCATTTCAACCGAAACTTTTAAGTTGATCCAGCATATCAGGTCATTCCGGTACTTGATCGTTTTTATCTGGTTGGAGGCACTGCTCTGGCAATGCAGTTAGGACATAGAAATTCAATAGATATTGATTTATTCTCTCCAAGTAGTTTTGACAATTCCCGTTTAATAGGGCACTTGAATGAAAAATTTGATTTACGTGTCGATGCTGAAATGCCAAACACTTTATTGACTCACATAAATAATATCAAAGTAGATTTTATTTGTCATGCATATCTCTTAGTTAAAGATCCGATCACTGAGGAGGGCATCACCTTTCTTTCGAAAGAAGACATCGCTGCCATGAAACTCAATGCCATTGCCGGAAGCGGTCAGAGGTTAAAGGATTTCATTGATGTATATTTTTTACTTGAATCATTGTCCGTCAATGGAATGCTGGAATGCTACACCATCAAATACCCGAATTCTAATCCATTGATCGCTCTTAAGGCCATTTCGTATTTTAATGATATTGATCCGGAGATTGATCCTCCCAGGATGAAACATTCGCTATCCATGAACGCCTTACAGAAAAGAATTACGGAGGCTGTTCTGCATCCTTATAAAACCTTTTAAAAATCCCGCCCCTGGCGTGTAGCGGGCCACTCCCATTCCGTCATTCATTAATACAATACACGCAAAGACATAGAAATAACCTGCAGAGACGCAAATCGAATATCCCACGCCATAAGTGTAGCGTGAGGCGCAGTTTAATTTTCTATTTCGGCCCCTTTCCCATTAAACGCTTCAAACCCTTAACATCTTTAGCCTCTTTAGCCCCTAAAGGCCTCTTCATCCCTCTCAGCCCAATCAGTATTACTGCCATTCCACGGTTCTCTCTTTTCCTTACTTTTACTCCATGATAAAAAAAATCCTCCTTGCCCTCGCCATTGTTCTTGTCGTCATCCAGTTTATCCGCCCCGCCAAAAACAATGCAGGTGGCGTCCAATATTCTCTGCCTACAAGGTATAGAGTGCCCCCGGAAGTGAACGTGATCATCAAAAGTTCCTGTATGGATTGCCACTCTAATGTCACACGATATCCGTGGTATGCTGAAGTGCAACCGGCAGCATGGTGGCTGGCCAATCATGTCAAGGAAGGAAAAAAGAATCTCAATCTGACTGAGTTTACCAATCACTCTATCGCCTACCAAAACCACAAGTTTGAAGAAATCATCGAAGTGATCCAAGAGGAAGAAATGCCTTTACCATCCTATACATGGTTTGGCTCTCATCCTGAAGCTAATCTGACCGCCGAACAACGCGAGACAATGGTCATATGGGCCCAGTCTCAGATGGCAATGATCGCAGAAAGGTATCCAGCGGATAGTCTGGTGATGAAGAGAAGGAATTAGGAGCTAGGAAGCAGGAGCTAGGAGCTAGGAGCTAGGAGCTAGGAAGCAGGAAATAGGAGCTAGGAAGTAGGAAATAGGAGCTAGGAAGTAGGAGCTAGGAAATAGGAGCTAGGAAATAGGAGCTAGGAAGTAGGAGGTAGGAGCTAGGAAATAGGAAATATGAGCTAGGAAATAGGAGCTAGGAAATAGGAGCTAGGAAATAGGAAATAGGAGCTAGGAAATAGGAAATAGGAGCTAGGAAATAGGAGCTAGGAAATAGGAGCTAGGAAATAGGAAATAGGAGCTAGGAAATAGGAAATAGGAGTTAGGAAATAGGAGCTAGGAAATAGGGAAAAGAGATTTTTATGGTTTCCTATTTCCTGTCTCCTTTCATTTTAAGGTTTCAGTATGGCGGTCACGCCCGGTAATTCTTTGCCTTCGAGGAGTTCGAGCATTGCGCCCCCTCCTGTGCTGATAAAGCTTACTTCGTCAGCAAGTCCCGACTGTTCAATCGCAGCGGCGGAGTCTCCTCCACCAATCAGAGAAAAAGCTCCTTGTTTTGTAACCTCAGCTACAGCGCGGGCGACGGCTCTGGTACCATGGGCGAAGGCTTCCATTTCGAAGACACCCATAGGACCATTCCAAAGTACAGTGCCAGCTCCCTGCAGATGTTCTTCATATTCGACACGCGCCACAAGACCGATATCAAGGCCCAACCAACCGGAGGGGATTTCATCTGAAGGCACATTTTTATAATGGGCATCAGGTGCAAATTTTTCAGCGGCAATGCTATCCAATGGAAGGACAATTGGTTTTCCAAGTTTTTCTGCTTTGGCCAGTAATTCCAATGCAAGTTCAAGTTTATCGTCTTCGACGAGGGAATTACCGATATTGCCTCCCTGAGCTTTCACAAACGTATAAGCCATGCCACCACCGATTATGATCTTATCGGCTTTATCAAGGAGTGTTTCGATTAGTAATATCTTATCAGAAACTTTTGCTCCACCCAGAATCGCTATAAACGGATGCTTTGGATCTAGCTGTACCATTTTGGCATTATCTAATTCCAGTTGCATCAGGAAACCAAATGCCTTGTGTGTTACATCAAAGTGGTTTGCTACGACAGTCGTAGAGGCATGCGCCCTGTGTGCCGCACCAAAGGCATCATTGATGTAGATATCTCCCAACAAGGCCAGTTGAGCGGCCAGAGCCGGGTCGCCTTTTTCTTCGCCTGCATAAAACCTGGTATTCTCCAGGAGGAGGATATCACCCGGGCTCAATTGTTCTGTTTTTTGAAGAACCTCTTCGCCTATGCAATCTGGAAAAAACACCACCTCTTTGCCAATTAATGCTGACAAGGCAGGAACCACATGGCGTAAAGAAAATTTGTTCCTGTCTATCTCTCCATCCGGAAGTAATTTTGCCAAAGGCCTGCCGAAATGGGAGACAAGGATGATTTTGGCACCTTGTGCTATGAGATATTCAATCGTAGGAATTGCGCCCCTTAACCTTGTGTCATCCGTAACCTGAAAGTCTTTTGACAACGGGACATTAAAATCTACCCTTACAATTACTTTTTTATTGTGGACGTCTAGTGCCCTCAGATCTCCTTTCATATCGATGTATGGATTAAAACTATGGCGTTATTTTGAAAGCAAGTTCAGCAAGTCTGGTGGAATATCCTGCTTCATTATCATACCAACCAACAACTCTAACCGTCTCACCGCTGATTTCTGTCATGAGCGAATCGAAAATACAGGAAAAGGGGCTTCGAACAACATCCGAAGAGACAATTGGATCAGTGCAATAATTCAAGATTCCCTTCATGCGGTTTTCAGATGCATTTAAGAATGCCGCATTGATCTCTTCAACAGTGGCAGCCTTGTCAAGGATTACACTCAGATCTACCACTGAACCTGTGATCACCGGCACCCTATAAGACATAGCACCTATTTTATTGCCGATCGAAGGGATGACCAGTTTGAGGGCGGCCGCTGCTCCTGTGCTGGTAGGGATGATGTTGACGCCAGCTGAACGCGCTCGCCTGAGATCCCTGTGCGGTGCATCCTGAAGGTTCTGATCCGAAGTGTAGGCATGGATGGTGATCATGTTTCCTGATTTGATGCCAAAATGATCAGTCAGGACTTTCACCAGAGGGGCGAGACAGTTTGTCGTGCAAGAAGCATTGGAATATATGGTCTCACCTTCATTGATCTGATCATCGTTGATACCCAACACAATGGTAGGAACGTTGCTGCCCTTAGCAGGTGCGCTGATGATTACCCGTTTGGCTCCATCCGGTCTGACGTGTGCAGAAGCTTTCTCCCTGTCTGTGAAGAGGCCTGTGCATTCGAGGACCGTATCTACGTCAAGTCCTTTCCAAAGTTCAGCGGGTGATTTTATAGCAGATATCTGTATCCGTTCATCATCTACAAGCAGCATGTTGCCATCAACGCTGACTTTATTTCTGAACATACCCTGTGCTGAATCATATTTGAGGAGGTGTGCGAGTGTTGCAGGATCTGTGAGATCGTTAATGCCCACAATTTCCACACCTGGCATATTGTAAAGCTGACGAAAGGTCAAACGACCAATTCGGCCAAAGCCATTGATTGCAATTCTTTTTGCCATGTTGATGGAATTAAAAATTTAAATTAAAAAAATGAGGTGTAAAAATAAACCCTTATTACAAGAATAAGGGAGAAGGGCCTGGTTATTTTACTTCTGGAAGAATCCGATCGAATATTTATATAAATCCTATTGGCTTGATAACCAGCATTAAAAGGTTCTAACAAGGATATAATGTGGGTTAGGTATAAATTTTTTTACGCTTGATTTTCAAAAAATTCTAATTTTGCCCTGCTTTTAAAGAAAGCGTCCGAACAGACGGCCCCTTCGTCTATCGGTTAGGACGGCAGATTTTCATTCTGTTAAGAGGGGTTCGATTCTCCTAGGGGCTGCCAATAAAGCTCATAACTTCAGATTTATCCTGATGGTTATGAGCTTTTTTTATGGCATATTGTCTAGCCTAAGGCCTTGAGCGGGTCGCTTCAAAAATTACAATAAAGTGTGAATATATCATGCTAGGTTCTTCAATCCCGCTCAGTTACCTACATTTGTATTGTGATTCAACCCGTTATGGATACAGAATTAGTTTTACCTGTTATCATCTGCTCATGAGCTCCAAACCATTCCAGAATGTAACTTTCTACAGCCCTGCCAGGTTTGCTATACTTGTGATGATGATGTCCATAGCTGCGCTGAACCTTGATGCTCAGGAGTATCTTTTCCAGATTAATGACTTCAAAGCCTCTGACCAAAGTATCAATTTAAGAGGCGGGTGCTCGGTGGCTGAAGGGATGCTCCGCATTACTTCGGATAAACCAAATCAGGCTGGTGCGTGCTGGTATAAGACCAGGAAGATTGATTTTACCGATGGGTTTGAATCTGAGTTCACATTCCTGATTTCAAAAGATGTGACTGGCGTTCCTCCTGGTGATGGATTTGCTTTTGTGATCCAGGCACAGTCTCCTGAACTGACAGGTGGGACGGGAGATGATATTGGTTACAAAAAGATACCTTATGCGGTAGCTCTGGAGTTTGATATTAAAGATGATGATGAAGGAAGCCGCAATCATATCAACCTTTCGTTTTATAACCCACAAACCAAAACCTACAGGCAGTATGCAACTGTTCATGAAATACCGGAGATCACGGATGGCAAGGCGCATTTCACAAGAGTACTCTATCGTGATGGCCGCCTGCAGATCTACCTTGACTCTTATCTCTTTCCGGTCTTGTCAGTGAAGCTTGATGTTGCTGCAAAGATCAACAGTGCAGATCATACAGCGTGGCTTGGGTTTACTGCCTCCACCTCTTCTTCCTATGCTAACCATGACCTGCTATCATGGTCGGTCAAAGAGCTCGTGCCCAAACCTGTTGATATCGCGGTGGACTCCATCGTAGTTTTTGAAAAAGGCTCTCTCCAGGTTAAGAACAGAAAACTCACGATCAATGTGTGGGATCACAATACGATCGATGGGGATATCATATCTCTCAAATTAGGAGAAGAATGGATTCTCACGGAGTATGAACTGACTGCCAAGAAAAAGGAGATTGGCCTTACACTGACGGGCTTTGGCCAGGATCTTGTCTTGTATGCACACAATGTTGGCATGGTACCTCCGAATACGGCAAGTATCAGTGTCTTTGATGGATGGACAACCCAAAGAGTCAGTCTTGAATCTAATATGGAAACTAGTGAGGCCATCAAAATTGTTTTCACTGGTGAAGAAGCAAATGAGTAAGTGTTGAACGTAACGGATGACGGACGGGAATGTTTTGACTGGAAAGGGATAATCATACTTCAGGACGAAGCTGTCCATAAGGTAGGCACAGATGGTATATTGCTTGGCACCTGGGTGGCATCTGTAGCGGCTGAAGCGGATTATATTCTGGATGCGGGAACTGGTTCAGGTGTCCTGGCCCTCATGATGGCCAAGGCTTTTCCAACTTCAAAAATAAACGCTGTTGATATAGATCAGAAAGCACTTGAGATGGCCAGGCTGAATATTTCAATGGCAAAGGCTGAAAACTCCATAACTCTTTCGATTGAAAATATCCTGGCACATCCGCCGTCATTTTCACCTGCGTACGACCTGATCCTTTGCAACCCTCCTTTTTACCGTAACTCGATCCTTCCTTCAAGTGAGTCGAAGACAAGGGCTAAACATATCAATGTCCCTGTGAAGGAATGGGTAGCTGGTCTGCTAAACAGATTAACTGGATCGGGTCAACTATGTATTATTGTACCTGCTCAAGGAGCTGCACAATGGATCAATACAGCTAATATTATGGGATACTATTGCAAGCACCGCATGGATGTATTTTCATTTCATACGGATCTGCATCCCAAAAGATCTTTATTGCTTTTTGGGAAGGAATTGATCAAACCAATCCTGAGGCGAATGGTGATTTATTCGGACGAAAACACCTATACGCCCGAGTACGTAGCGCTGACAGGTATCAAACCAGTTAAGTAGTTGCAAAAAACAACAGTCGCAAACAAATACCCACATAAAAAAGGTGACACTTTTTACAGTAATCACCTATTTAATTATGCGCCATCGCATTGTGTGTGGTTTCTTCGATGATCTTCCTTGCCAGGTTGATGATCGTTTCATCTTCAAGATGCACGATGCCTCCATCCGGACCTGGTTCAATATGTTGCGATACGATTTGTCCATTTTCGTATTTTTTTGCGCCAAAATAATTTCTGACCGTTTGTTCCTCTAGCTTGAGTTCGTCAGCAATACGCTTCACACCGCCGGTAGGGAGTGCATGTTTGATCCTTCTCAATTCTTCGAAAGTGATATTCATACTTTTGAAAGTTGTGATTAAAAGATGAAAAAAAATTACCGTTTGAAAGTTAGGGCTAAATCGGCAATTGAGGAAATAATTTTACTAAAAAGTGACAATTTTTTATCGATCCAACGTGGGCAGAAGGGTAACTCTGTGTAATAGCGGGAGTTATGTATAATTCCAAGTCGAAAGGAAAATTGTACCTACAAGCAAGTCTGAGAGGATGCGATGTAACCCATTGTTGCACAATAAAATGAGAAAAACTTAGTGGTGGCAACAGCTCAATTCAGGATTGTTAACGAAATAAAAAGTTAATTCCTAAAGCAAAGTGTCTACACCAACAAAAGGTAAATTGAATGCTTCTGCTACTCCTTTGTACACCACCTTGCCATTGACAACGTTCAAGCCGTTTTTGAGTGCGGCATCCTGGCGGCAGGCATTCTTCCAGCCTTTGTCTGCAAGCTTAATGGCATAGGGCAGGGTAGCATTTGTCAAAGCAATCGTAGATGTATAGGGTACCGCTCCAGGCATATTTGCTACACAGTAATGCACTACGCCATCTATGACAAAAATAGGATCCTCATGCGTCGTTGGTCTGCAGGTTTCGATACAACCTCCCTGGTCGACTGCGACATCAACCAATACGGTACCCGGACGCATTTCCTTGAGCATATCTCTGGTGATGAGCATAGGTGCTTTTGCCCCAGGGATAAGCACTGCACCGATGATTAAATCGTGATTGCCGATGAGTTCACGGATGTTGACTTCGTTGGAATACATCGTGGTGACATTAGGAGGCATGATATCAGACAGATATCTTAACCGGTTCAGGTTTACATCCATGATAGTGACATGGGCCCCTAGACCTGCTGCCATCTTTGCAGCCTGAGTTCCTACAATACCTCCACCGAGTACAAGCACATTGGCAGGAGCAACACCAGGCACGCCTCCCAGCAGGACACCACGGCCACCTTCCGGTTTTTCAAGAAATTTAGCACCTTCCTGTACTGCCATACGTCCTGCTACTTCAGACATTGGCACCAAGAGTGGTAAGGAACGATCCGGTAGTTCAACAGTTTCATAGGCGAGACAAACAGACTCGCTTTCGATCATAGCATTGGTCAGGGGTTCATATGAAGCGAAATGGAAGTAGGTAAACAGGAGCTGGTCTTTTTTGATGAGTGGATATTCCACGGCAATCGGCTCCTTAACCTTAATTATCATGTCGGCTACTTCATATACTTCTTCAATCGTTTGAAGAATTGTTGCTCCCCGTTGTTCATACGCAGCATCAGTAAATCCGCTGCTTACGCCGGCGGTATGCTGCACATACACTTTATGGCCTCTTTTGGTAAGCTCCAGTGCACCAGCAGGAGTGAGGGCAACACGATTCTCGTTGGTTTTGATTTCTTTTGGAACACCTATGATCATAAAACTGGGTTGTTTTTTAAGTGTGCCAAAGGTATATAATTAGGTTTGAAAATATGTGAGTTGTGAGTTGTGAGTTGTGAGTTGGGAATTGTGAGTTGTGAGTTGTGAGTTGTGAGTTGTGAGTTGTGGGTTGTGAGTTGTGGGTTGTGAGTTGGGAATTGTGAGTGGGTTTTATGGTGCCAGTTTTGCCTACATGGCGAAAAAAAACATTGGCAAGTCCTCCTTAGGGGATTGAGGAGCAGAAAAGGAAAAGTCTGGATGGCTTGTAAAGACAAAGGAAATGTCTCGATTAATAGCGTCGCAACCTCTTTTTCAATGCCTGATGAAGGAGGTTTCCATATCACTTCCTTGTTGGATATTCCTGATTCCTTTGGTTTTTTCGGTTAAAAAGACAAAAAAAAAGCCCCCTCCTTCGAGCGGGCTTAAGGTTAACTAAAACTAAGATCACACTTCTTATCTAGAGGACAGCTTTGAAGGGCTGCCGGTGAGATTCCTAATTGGGCTCGGGACGTTTCATGAGCCACTGCTATTATGCATTAAAATCTAAAACTTATGCAGCAAATATAAATACATATTATGATTAATTGTAATGTGTAATTCACTTTTTATCAGATAAAAATATAGAATTAAAATTTGTAATATGTTTTTGACTGAGAATCTAGCTGTTGGAGGTTGGTGAAAAGACTACCGGGAGGTCATTTTTTTTAACATCAGGACCGCATTTCTCCCTTTTTCACCCAAATCGAGGGAAAAATCATTCACATAAAGGTTGATATGGCTTTTCATCACGCCTTCATCCATTTCTTGGGCATATTGGCGGACGTAGGGCATTACCTTTTCTTCATTGTTTTTGGCGAACAAGACGCTTTGCCTGATCAGATTATCGATTTGGGTTACGATGTCATGAGGAAGCCGTCGGGAGGCAAAAATGCCACCGAGGGGAATTGGCAATCCTGTTAATCTTTCCCATTCTTCGCCAAGGTCGGTGGCCTTCAGAAGGCCTTTGGTTTCGTAGGTAAACCTGTTTTCATGGATAATGACACCAGCGGTAACCTCTTCATTCAGCACCGCTTCTTCGATTTTGTCAAAAGAAAGAAACCGTTTATTGGTTGCCTTTGGATAAAAGACAGAAAACAATAAGTGGGACGTCGTCCATTTACCGGGTAGGGCAACGGTACCTGCAGTGATGGCTTCTTTGGTCAATGAGTGTTTGGTAATGACTAATGGGCCACACTTATAACCTAGAGCAGCGCCTGAGGACAGCAAAATATATTGTTCCTCCAGCGAGAGCGCCCGGTTAAAACTGATTTTGGAGATATCCAGCACATCGTTAGCTGCCCATTCATTTAGTGTTTCAACATCAGTCATGCGTATCTCAAAATCAATGCCTCCGGTATCTATCCAACCGTTGACCAGGGCGGCAAACATATACGTATCATTGGGACAAGGGGAAAAACCCAGTGTTAGTTTCATTGGCTCCATTGAAAGTGGTATTTTTGTGCACTGGCTATGATCGACCTCGAAATAATTTATGAAGATAACCACCTGATAGCCATAAACAAGCCAAATGGTATTCTCGTTCACACCGATGAAACAGGTGATACAAGTCTTGAGCAGATACTCAAGGACTATCTGAAAGAGAAGTATCAAAAACCCGGAAATGTCTTTCTGCAATCGTGTCACCGTCTGGACCGGCCGGTGAGTGGAGTGTTGATTTTTGCAAAGACATCCAAAGGCAAAGAGAGAATGAGCCAGTTGTTTGCAGAGCGCAAAGTAGATAAGACTTACCTCGCCCTGGTTTCCCGTTGTCCGGATCCCTATGAAGGTGATCTAGAAAACTGGATATTGAAAGATAGAGTCAAAAATGTTGTGGAGGTTGTCAAAGGGGAGAAATCTGGGGCGGTAAAAGCCAGGACTGTCTATAAGACGTTAGGGAAGTTGGGTATATTCTTTTTAGTCCGCCTGCATCCCATTACAGGCAAATCGCATCAGTTGCGCGTACATATGCGTTTTATCGGCAGTCCTATAGCGGGAGATGTCAAATACGGAGGTCCTTCAATCGATGATCCCACCTCCCTCTTATTGCATTGCCGAAGGATGGAATTTATCCACCCGATACAGAAAGTTCCTGTCGTTTTGATTGCTGATATTCCCCGACAACCCATATGGAATAAGGCCCGCAGGGACATAACGGCGCTAGAGGCATCTGAATAGAAATTATTGCTTTACCTTTGTCGGGAGTGAGAGTCATACGACCAGCTCCTTTCAAACTCCCCCAGGGCAGAAATGCAGCAAGGGTAGAAAGTTGAGCGGTGCGATATGATTTCTCACTCATTTTTATTTACTATAAACCTCCATGATATGAAATTTTTTATCGATACAGCCAATATTGATCAGATCAAAGAGGCCGCTGAGTTTGGTATACTCGACGGTGTTACCACAAATCCTTCCCTCATGGCCAAAGAAGGGGTCACCGGAACTGACAATATCTATAAACATTATAAGGCCATTTGCGCCATCGTGGACGGTGATGTCAGTGCGGAGGTGATTTCAACTGATTTTAAAGGGATGATAGAAGAAGGCCAGCTCCTTGCTGACCTGGCTCCCAACATTGTGGTTAAAGTCCCGATGACAAAGGATGGCATAAAAGCAATTCACTGGCTTACTAGTCATAATATCCGCACCAATTGTACCCTCGTATTTTCAGCTGGCCAGGCAATCCTCGCTGCTAAAGCTGGTGCTACTTATTTGTCTCCGTTTATTGGCAGAGTTGATGATATCAACTGGGACGGCATGGCACTAATCCAGGATATTGCCGATATATATGCCATTCAAGGGTATGATACCGCTATACTGGCCGCTTCTATCCGAACATCAAAGCAAATCGTTGATGCAGCAAAGGCAGGAGCTGATGTAGTCACATGCCCACTGTCCGCCATATTAGGCTTATTGAAGCATCCACTCACGGACATTGGGTTGGCGCAGTTTCTGGCTGATCATAAGAAAGCCGAAGAGAAGGGTCAGTGAGCAGTTGACAATTGACAATTGATAGTTGAAAATGGACGGTTGACAGTCAGTAGTTCTAAGTCCACAGTCAGCAGTTGTCAGGTGCAGTAAGAAGATGAAAGGTACGTTAATGGGGATAGACTCATCCATACTACCATATGGATGCCTGATGTAATCCAGACACAAAAGAAGACTGTACAAGCCGAAGTTTGTTTTGGCCCCCAAAATAAAGTCCGGAGCGCCCGGTACATGTTCAGCAATCCTCTGTCCCGCTTAGGAATCTGCTTCATCAACGATGCAACAGAACTGAGGCCCGCCCTAATGATGTACCAAAACTGTTCCTCATGTTTGTCAAGTTGAGCCAAAACAGCGGAGGGCTTGTAACAGTCTGATAAATCTTATTGATATATGTATCAATGAAATAAAGCTAAGGCTTTGATGGCAGAAAAGCAAATAAAATATCAGGAATATTTGAATTAAAGTGATCGTGTGGAATTATGCTTCCTCTTGTGCGAGGAGATCACGGTTGATGGCTATAGAAGCATTGAGTTCATAGCCGAGCAGGATAATAAAAGAGTTGAGTTGAAGCCATACCAGGATCAGAATGAGCGCTCCGATAGAGCCATAGATTTCATTGTAGGCAAAAATATTAGTGACATAAATGGAGAACAGCACGGAGCTGATGATCGACAGGATGGTGGCAAGTGTTGCTCCGGGTGTAAAATATTTTAGTTTGGTTTTGAAGGCTGGTCCCAGCCGATAAATGATACTGATCCCCAAATAATATAATATAAATGATAGCATCCACCTGAGATAATTATAGATCACATAGTGGGTATTCTGCAGACCGGTTGCTGATAACCATTTCTGCAAAATGGGTTTGCCTATGATGATAGCGGCGAGGGACCCTACCATAAACAGCCCAAGTAAGGTAGTCAGGTAAATGGCCCGCCATTCCCGCTGCAGCATGTTTTGTTTCTTATACGTAGTTTCATAACTTTTATGAAATCCTTTAAGCATAGAGCTCACGCCGTTAGAAGCAAAGAAAATGGCCAGCAATAAACTCAGACTCAACAATCCTTCTTTCCCGGTCTGTGTCATCTCAATGATAATAGTATTGATATAGGTGGCCATTTCGGAAGGAAGGAGGTCGACATAATTTCGCTGAAACGCTGACACCATATTATCAATCGGTAGATAAGGTAACAGTGATAAGATCACGAGGAGTCCCGGAAAAATAGAGAGGAAAAAGCTGTAGGCCATTGAATTTGACCTGACCATGATATCATCCCTGAGTATTTCTTTCCATACATATTTCAGAATGACGGCGATGGGGATACCATTAAAACCCGGAAGGCTCTGCCTGTATAAAAGGGCCCTCAGCGCTCTATACTTTCGCTTCCAATAGGTTTTATTCATTTAAAGTATGGTCTGAGCGGGTCCTGGATAAAAGCCGGTGCGTCTATTCGTTTTTGCGTCCTGGCATCCAGAAAGCACAATTGCACCAGGGCCCCATTGAGCAAGGATCCTGCCTCATTATAGATTTCGTACCTGAATCGGATGTCCTTATCAGGGAGCGAAGGTATCATGGTGTGGATGGTCAGCAAATCATCATAACGCGCGGGTCGGAGATAACGGACCTGCATATTGACTACCGGCATCCAGATGTGGTGAAGCCTCTCAAGTTCGGCGTAGAGTATGCCAAGGTTCCGGATTGCTTCAACCCTGGCGACTTCATAGTATTGAGCATAAACGCCATAATAGACAAAACCCATCTGATCTGTCTCTCCATACCTTACCCTTAGTTGCCAGGAATGCTGATAACTCATGATCTGAGGATAGGGCAGGTCATGCAGTGCGAGCCGCCGCGGGCTCTGGAGAGTTCATTACTGGGTAGGGTTATGATCGTTTTTTCAATTCCGGCTGCATACGTTGGATCAGTTGAGGCTTTGAGTAAAAAGTCTTCAGCCTTTAAGACATTGAAACCCGATGCTTTGAATGCCTCCTCCGTAAAGGGGTTTCTGTCGTAGGTCAGGGCCACACCCGGACGGATGGTCACCAGATTGCAGCCATCTGTCCACTGTTCGCGTTCCTGATAGGGTGATTTTCCATTACCGCTATGGATGAATTGCATTTTACTGTTGATTTCCTGTTTGATAAATTCACTGATGGAGGAATACTCCCGCTCGCAGCCATCCTTATCAAACACTTCCACATAGCTGCTGAGACCATCGACAACAATTGGCTTATAAGCCACAATGTGATCCGTGTCCACATGGGTAAAGATCGTATCGATATGCATGTATGAACGTTCTCTGGGGATCACCACCATAGCCACATGGTCAATTACATTACGTTCGAAGAGGACTTTCTTTAAGGAATGGAAGGCGTGAGGTGTGGATCTTTCGCTGCATCCAATCAGCAGATACTTATTGTTGAGTACCATCATATCCCCACCTTCGATGGAGATTCGCTCTCCGTCGCGAGAGGGTGGGAATATATCAACATCGTTGAGGTTGATCAGCCTTTTTTGTTCTTTGAGGTGCTGAAAGGAAGGATGATACCAAAAGATGAACCTGGAGAGAAGATTTTCACGGTATCTGGCCTCCTTGGCTGCTTTGGTGATGACGATGTGGTCATTGACCACCACGGCTATATCCCTGGTAAAGATCAGGTTGGGGACAGGATCGAAATAAATGTAGTCGGTGCCCGGATCCCTGCCTGTAATCAGGACCTGGGTTAGCAGCTCATCGTCCATGGCGTTGAGTTCTTCGACATACATGGCCGGTAGCTCCTCGAAGCTGGCGATATACCCCATAAAGTGTTCCCTTGCTTTAGGATCGGCTTTAAGTGATTCTAGCACGAGATCCTGCACCTCGAGTACGTTAGCACGGCCTATGAAATGTGCCAGTACGGAGGTGAAAATGTCATGCTCTTCCTGCATTTTAGGCAGGTGGACGATATCATCAAAGAGCAGTTCTCCCGCCTGTCGGGGTGATATTCTGGCGATTCCCTCATCCGGCCTGTGCACAATAACGCGTTGCAAGGCCCCTATTTCGGATGGAACGTTAACATGATCGATCATGGAGTAAAGGTAAGGTTAAGTACCTATGAAGACATCCTGCGACCCCTAAATCATTTTTAAATCTTCATGGCCTGTCCAACTTGAACCTAATACGTATTTTTACATTTTAAACAACTAAAATAAAGCCAATCCGTAGTCTCGCTATGTTAAAAAAGTTTAAGTCCCTTTTTATCATCGAAGAAGGGGGAACCACCCCGGAGGCCCAAACCTCTGTTGAAAAGGCCACCGGCCCACAAAAGAATGCTCCTGTTCTGACAAGGTCTTTTCAGGTACCGGCAGGGTCTACCGGGCCCGGAAAAGTGCAGGATAAGTTTCTTGAAGTGTTGTTTGATGCGTTGGAGGCAAACAACCAGGAGGGGTTTGATTATATGGAGTTTAAGGATTTTCTGCGGTCACTGGCCAATGTTCCGATGGATGATGGCACGAGGTACAAGTCGGCTTTTGCTACCGCGCAGACTATGGGCGCCACCAGGGAGAAAATCGTCACCAGTGCCCAGCATTACCTAGGTATCCTTTCCAGGGAGCAATTAAAATTTCAGGAGGCGCTGAGTGGTCAAAGAGACAGGAATCTCACCGGTAAGCAGGATGAGATCAAACAAATTGAACAAACCATCAAGAATAAGGAAGCGGAGATTGAAAAGCTCAAATCGGACCTGGAGGGACATAGGCAGCAGATCGGCAACCTGGAAAAGGAAATCAATGTAGCAAGCGAAAAGCTTGCCCAGACAGCAAATGATTTTGAAGCAACATACCAGGCCTTGCTCGGACAGATCCAGCTTGATGTAAAGAATATTGAATCACATCTATAGTACTGACAATAGTAAAAATGGACGGATATAAACCAAAGACGTTTTGGGAAAGGCCTGAGGGAGTTACAGGGGCAGTTTTTCTGGCGGCAATTATTGCTGCGATCGGTATCATCACGGTCAAATCAGCAGCCTTTATCGTTGGTGCACTGACATCAACAATCGGGCTTGTGGCTACGCTGGCCATTCTGGGTGCGATCATCTTTATGGCCATCGATTCCAAATCCAGGAACCTGATCTGGTATATGTATAAGAGCGTGATGCGGTCTATCACAGGTATTTTTGTCAAGATGGATCCTATTGCTATTCTGAAGGGATATGTGAGTGATCTTAAAGAAAACCTGCGAAAGATGAACAGGCAGATCAGCATGCTGAGAGGCCAGATGCATAAGTTGCAGGAATTGATCCTCAACAACCGTAAGGAAATCCAGAGCAACCTACACCTGGCAAGCCAGGCCAAAGAAACGGATAAGCAGGCGGTAATGATCCTCAAAAGCAGGAAGGCAGGCAGGTTAAAAGAATCCAACATCAAGCTTGAAGACCTGTATAAAAAAATGGAAATCCTTTACCGTGTATTGGGAAAAATGTATGAGAACAGCGAAGTCATGCTGGAAGATATTCAGGACCAGGTCGAACTGAAAGATCAGGAACGGAAGGCGATGCATGCCAGTCATAGTGCCATGAGATCGGCTATGAACATCATCGCGGGGGATAAAGACAAGCGGATGGTGTTTGATATGGCCCTGGAAGCTATTGCTGATGATGTTGCCAATAAGGTAGGGGAGATGGAGCGGTTTATGGATGTGTCCGAAAACTTTATGAAATCCGTAGACCTTCAAAATGGTATCTTCGAAGAGGAAGGCTTGAGAATGCTTGAGAAGTGGGAGAACGAGGGGGTTTCGAGCATTCTAGGCGAACAAAAGCAAACCCTGCTCAAAGAAGCGGAGGATGAATCAAATGTGCTCGACATCAATGCACCGCTGAAGCGGCCTGAGAAGGTGGAGATGCGCAAGAATCAATATGATTCTTTCTTTGAATAATGTCCAATGCTATGAGCATTGAAAATAGAATGAGTAGCTATTCCAATAACCAACAAAAATTAAAATACTGAATCATGGCAACACGACTGACTGCATTTTCCAAATTTTTCATTACCCTTATCATCCTCGGTGTCATTGGGGGTGGCGTATGGTATATATTTAACAAAACAGCCTGGGGGCAAAACCAGCGTAAGAAAGCTGCAGAATTAAAAACTGAAAACGAAACAACGGAAACGCCAAAGACCGGTTTCAACGACGATGATAATACATTGGTTGTTCAATTAGTCACCTGGGGTGGGTATGGACCCGGATTGTATTTCAATGAAGGCTCTGAACCTAATGAAAAATCCAGATTTTATAAAGACTATGGATTTAAAGTTCGCTTTGTCGTGGAGAACGACCTTATCAATGCGATGAATGCATGGATAGCGGATGAATACGATGTAGCTGTGCAGACTGCGGATGCATTTCCATTGTATACAGGTCCTGAAGATATTAATCAATACAAGCCAAAAGCATTTATGCAAGTGGATTGGTCACGGGGTGGTGATGCTATCATCGTCAAAAGAGGGATTAATAGTGTGAATGATCTAAAGGGCAAAAAAATTGCCGTGGCTGTTCCATCACCTGCACAGACCCTGCTGATGACTGCACTGGAAGCAGCTAATCTCAAGTATAGTGATGTAGAAGTCATCAAGACAACAGACAACCTTAAAGCTGCGCAACTTTTCAGAAGTGCTGATGTGGATGCTGCTGTAGTATGGAGTCCAGATGATATGCTGGCAACGGGTGATGTGGCAGGTTCTAAAATTTTACTGACGACTAAAGATCAATCGCATGTGATCGCGGATATCTTTTTTGCAAAGGAAAGCTATCTCAATGCAAACCGTAAGATGATTGATGGTTTTTATGAAGGCTGGATGAAAGCTGTTGCCGAATTGAAAGCGAATCCATCCAACAAGGAAAAGGCCGGCAAATATGTAGCTGAATTATTCCAGGTAGGCGTTCCGGATGCGATGGGTATGATGGATGTGGTGTACTGGACAAATCATGGAGATAATCTCAATTTTTTCGGAATGAATCCGGAATATCGCGGGCAACGTGGTGAAGACCTCTATACCAAAATGAGCAAAAACTTTGTCGTGACAGGTGATGCAGCGAAGGAAGCACCAGCCTGGCGCAGTGCGATCTTCACTGGTGCCGTGCAAGCCGCAAATGCTACCCTCACAGGTCCTGCATATGCTGCAGAGGCCAGTAAAACATTTAGCGCACCACCGGCCTCTGCGAAAACTGCTCCTGCTATTGCAAGTAAACCAGTGAGTATCAATTTTGCTTCCGGCAAGTTTCAGCTTGATGAAAATTCAAAGACCATTATTGATCTACAGTTTGCAGATGTGGCAAAATCATTTGCCAACTCAAGGGTCCGGATAGAAGGCAATACTGATAATGTTGGTTCAAAACAGTTGAATGCAGATCTTTCCAGAAAGCGGGCTCAGGCCGTGGCTGATTACCTTGCAAGCCAATACCGGATTGACAAGAACAGATTTGTCATCATTGGTAATGGTCCCGACAAACCAGTTCCGGGTTGTGAGAAAAATCAAAATGAAGAATGTAAGGCCAAGAACAGGCGGACGGACTTTCAGTTAATAGCAGATTAATCAAATAGCTGCACTATGAATATAGCGCTATGAGACTAATCGGTGGAACAGAAGAAGGTAGCACAACTCAGAAGTTTATTTTTGGTACGCTAGGCATTTTGCTGGTTGTCTTGGTATGGGTAGGGCTGACCTATGGTGCAGAACCAATCATCACATCAGGGATTTTGCCTTCCCCTTTTAAAGTGATTACCGCATTTCCGAAATTGTTTAATGAAAATGAATTATTGCGTAATAGCGGGTTAAGTATCGGTTTGAATCTTTCCGGATACCTTGAAGCCATCCTGATTACCATTCCGGTTGGATTTATGATCGGGTTAATCAAATATGCGCGTTGGGGATTTCAACGGCAGATTGATGCCATACGATACATTCCCCTGACTGCCGTCACTGGCCTTTTCATTGTGTGGTTTGGGATAGACACTGACATGAAAATTCATTTTCTGGCATTTGGGATCTTGATTTATTTGCTACCCATCATGATTCAGCGTATTGATGAGGTGGATGATGTTTATATTAAAACAGTCCATACGCTGGGGGCTACTGATTGGCAACTTCTGAAGACCGTTTATTTTCCGAGTGTGGTATCCCGTCTGTCTGATGATATCAGGGTACTTACAGCGATTTCATGGACCTATATTATTGTAGCCGAAGGCATCAATAGTAACCAGGGAGGTCTTGGTGCACTTATTTTTAATGTTGGACAACGGCAGGGAAGTCCTGACAAAGTTTTTGCTTTGTTGATTATCATTATGACCATAGGTATTGTTCAGGATAAACTGTTTGTCAAGCTGGATAAGGCTTTATTTCCATTCAAATACCAGGCAAGGGAATCAATCAAATCCTCCAGGATTCAAAACAAAGGATTGGTGAGCGTCGTGTTGGAATATGTGGGTGTTGCATTGGGATGGATCGTCATCGGCATATATTTTTTGCTCATGGTTAATGAAATTGTGGGATTCCTTGGTGATTCGAGGCCATTGAGCTATCTCTTTGGTAGCACAGCATGGGTGATTCACTTAATGTTTATCAGCATTTTGGGTTTTAAACTGTGGCGGGGTTATCAACACAGGACGGATCAGCTTGTTTTAAAGGCGCTAACTGTAAAATCTACCGACCAATGAATGTTCAGTTTTCGGATACACCTGCGAGAGCCAACATCATTGAGTTGAAGAATATTGGTCAATCTTATGACGGAGGTAAAACCTGGATCATCAAGGGATTAAATATGCTGATCGAGGACAAACCTGATCAGGGCCAGTTTATCGTTTTACTTGGCATGTCAGGAAGTGGAAAATCAACATTGCTCAGATACATTGCAGGGCTGCAGACACCTACAGAAGGTGAAGTGCTGATCAAAGGTCTTCCTGTCAGCGACAAGCAACGCGTGAGTATGGTTTTTCAACAGTATTCTTCGATGCCATGGTTGACGGTGCTTGACAATGTTGCGTTAGCGCTCGAATACAAAGGTGTTGGAAAAAAAGAACGATATACTCAGGCGATGGAGTTGATCGAGCTGGTTGGCCTGTCAGGTCATGAGAAAAAATATGCGCAATATCCGGCGCTTTCTGGAGGGCAGCTGCAACGAGTGGCTATTGCAAGAAGTATCATTGCAAACCCGGAAATCGTACTGATGGACGAGCCTTTTGGAGCATTGGATATAAAGACCCGGATTCAAATGCAGGAATTACTGGTGAATATCTGGCACCGGTTTTCTTCCACGATCATTTTTGTGACCCATGATATCAGTGAAGCGGTCTATCTGGCTGATGATATCTACATCATGAAATCACCTCCCTCATTGATCATTGAACATATTGATATAGACCTTCCACTGCGTCGTGACTACAGTACAAAGCGTGATAAACATTTTACTGAGCTGGTGCATCATGTGGAGGATACGATGATACGGATTGCAGAGGAGAAGTAGTTGGTAGTTAATAGTCAACAGTCAACAGTCAACAGTCAACAAGTCAACAGTTAAAGTTGGTAGTCAATAGTCAACCAATAGTTGGTAGTTAATAGTTTCGATGGCTGTTAGTCTGTTGGGCACAATCAGTTTCGCATAGGAGGCGGGTATGGCCTTTTCCTAATGTTGCAAAAGAAAATATCCAGGTAGATTAAATGGATGCATAGAAACTTCGAAGTGAGTCATTCCATCTTTTAAATCAACTCGCCACCGCAGCTGCTGCCGGAGCCTGCTGTACAACCATAGCAGTGTTGATTGACTACAATGGATCGGGATGCAAGCGTGTCGATGTCGAAGTCGTTGATATGGTTTTTGGTGGAGGCGATCTTGAGATCAAGCATCTGATTGAAGTCGCAATCATACAGATATCCATCCCAGCTTATACTGATTGTATTTCTGCACATTAGGTTTTGAATCGTAGCCGGATTGAACGCTTCGATCAATGACTGCATGTATTGTTCATAGTTACCTGATTCAAGCAGAAAGTCCAGAAACCGGCTGATGGGGAGATTGGTGATGGCATAGAGGTGGTTAAACACAATTTGGTATTTTCGGGAGAGTTGTCGTTTGAACTCCTGTTCAAGGACAGATTGATCTCCGGGTAGAAAGGCTCCTGAAGGATTGTGCACCAGATCAAGTATGAGTCCTGACTCAGGTTTGCCATACCCGACATCATTGAGCATCCTTATGGCCCGAATACTATCATCGAAAACACCATCACCCCGCTGATGATCGGTGTGGAGTTTGTAAGTGGGGTAGCGAACAGATCAGATGGACTTCCTGGTCAGCAAAAAACTGAAGCAGATCATTGTATTTCGGATTAGAAACAATGATGGTGAGATTGCAACGATTGATGATATGGCAATTCAGTTTCCTGCACTCCATTACAAACCACCTGAAATGGGTATTGAGTTCAGGGGCGCCCCTCGTGATGTCGATGGTAGAAATAGACAGCCTCCGGATAATATCAAGACACTTTGATAATAAATCCTTGCTCATAGCCTCCGTGCGATCCGGGCCTGCATCGACAAGGCAATGTGCGCAGGATTGATTGCATTGTTTTCCAATGTTAATCTGGAGAATCTCAAGTGCACCAGGGGATAGCCGCGGATAGCCGGCTCGCTCAAGCGAGGAGCTGAATGAAGAATGATTTGAAACATGAGCATCATGTTGATTCAATACTTCGAGCTGATGGAGGGTGTCAGCTAAAGGACTGTGTCTCGATGCCAGTGATTTTCCTGCTTGTTTGATAGCCATAATTTACATCACGACTTGTTTCACCTGGTTCATCATCATCACAGAGTTGACCAGGCTGGCGCCTGCGCGAATAGCTGCTGATACATGGACTGCTTCCATCATCTGTTCTTCATCCGCACCCTTGGCAAGACAGGTTGAGGTGTAGGCGTCAATGCAATAAGGGCATTGAACTGTATGCACAAGAGCAAGCGCAATGAGGGCTTTTTCTCTTTCGGTCAGCGCGCCTTCCTTGACACTTCGTTGTAGTATTCAAAGATTTTTTTACCCATTTCTTCCTGGAATTCGGTGATGTTTCCAAATTTTTTAAGGTCTTTGGGTTGGAAGTATGTTTTTTGACTCACGGCATTGTGTTATTAACAATAACGTCTATTTGATGTTTGAGCAAAGATTGGGTTTTTCGGGGAGACTTAAGGGTGGGTGGTGAGTTTGTTTGGGGCCAAAATTAGGATTCTCAGGTAGGGGTTTAAAATTTTGAACCCCTACCTGAGAATCCTAATTTTGATAAAAACAATTATTAAGCTTTCTGCACTCTGTGCCTTTCCATTTTGCCCCCTTGTCCATGCGGGCGCTCCCACTTCGATTGTCTCATAAGCATCCTTGTCCTCCCGCTTAGCGCAGCGCCTGTGTGCGCGCAACCCCTGGTGAAAAAGGAGATTAACTTTGAATTTTTCTCGTTAGTCTTTTCCGCCTTTTTAAGCCTGTTTTAAGGCCAAGTAACAAAAGGACATTACATTTGTTAGGAGGCAGGTAATGCAGACAATCACATCCACATCCGTATTCCATCAGGTGACTACTTTCGAGATCGAAGATCTGGCGTATAAGGCTATACTCTTCAATAGCTGTCTGGATCCACTTTTCACTGATTTTGGATGTTCGAGTATCTTTCAGCTCAAAGCTTACCACAAGGCTCTGGAGTCTGCCCCGCCAGAAAAAATGAATTTCTGGTATGTCCGCCTTGAGCACGAATATAAGCTGGCGGGTATGCTTTGCTTCCAGGTCAAGGACTTTAATCCCGGTGATAGTCTTAAAAACCAGGTGAATGGTAATCTTGTCCGGGCGGCCAGATATAAAACAGCCTCCCTGATCAACCTGAGTGTGTTATGTCTCGGCAACACATTGGTTACCGGTGATTATGGTTTCTGTTTCCAGCCATGGATAACCGACCGGATGCAAACGATACTGATGATGGAGACAATTGACTGGATGCTCACCCTGAAATCATTCAAGAAAATCGGGCTTGTGTTTGTCAAGGATTTTTCAAAAGACATCTTCAGCGAGATTCCTGATTCACCCTATTGCCAAAAATATCATGCGATTGATACCCAGCCCAGCATGATCATGGATATTCCTTCAGGCTGGGGCAACTTTCAGGGATACCTCAATTCTTTGAAATCGAAATACAGGATCAGGGCAAATAAAGCTATACAAGTAGCCAAGGAACTTGAGTGCATTGAACTGAATGCTTTGGAGATTAAAGAAATGGAACCTCAGTTGCATCAATTGTACCTGAAAGTAGTTGATGATGTAGGTTTTAACCTTTTTATTTTATCAAAAGGGTATTTCAGTGCGCTCAAGAAATCACTTGGAGATAAATTCAGATTATGGATTTATAAAGACCGGGGAGAATTGATTTCCTTTTTCACGGTGTTTGAGGATGGAGACATCCTGGATGCCCATTTCCTCGGTTATGATCCTGAAGTCAACCACAAGTATAAACTATACCTGAATATGCTCCTGCGGATGATTGATTTAGCCACGACCAGGGGATTCAGGCAACTTCAGCTGTCCAGGACTGCCACAGAGATCAAGAGTTCTGTTGGAGCCCACGGCGTGCCCATGTGGGCCTATATGCGGGCCCCCAACAGGACCTTTAACTGGTTGGTACCCAGACTCTATTCCTTCTTTAAGCCTGATCTGGAATGGGTCCCCAGGAACCCTTACCACGAGGCTGGTTCTGCATAAAGGGTGATATCCGGGCACTATGCCCTCTTAGCATTCGTCCATTATCTTTGTCCTTGCACAAATGCATATGTATCGAGTTTATGGAAGAGTTGTCAAAACGGTATAATCCCGGTGAAATTGAAGATAAATGGTATCAGTACTGGATGGAATCCGGACATTTTCATTCTACTCCTGATGACCGGGAGTCCTTTAGCATCGTTATACCCCCTCCGAATGTGACAGGTCAGTTGCATATGGGGCATATATTAAACAATACCATCCAGGATACGCTGATCAGGAGGGCCCGACAGGAAGGGAAAAATGCATGCTGGGTGCCGGGCACGGACCATGCGTCTATAGCTACTGAGGCCAAAGTGGTGAATATGCTGCGTGAAAAGGGGATTAAAAAATCTGATCTGACCAGAGAAGAATTCCTCAAACATGCCTGGGAATGGACTGAAAAGTATGGAGGTATCATTCTGCATCAATTGAAGAAACTTGGCGCATCCTGTGATTGGGAGCGGACTGCATTTACAATGGATGAGGTGAGGTCGGAAGCTGTCATAGAGATATTTGTGGATCTATATCGCAAAGGGAAATTGTACAGAGGCAAAAGGATGGTCAACTGGGATCCATCTGCGCAAACAGTTTTGTCCAATGAGGAAGTCCTCTATGAAGAAGAAAAGACGTTGCTCTATAAAGTCCGGTACAAAGTGGTCGGGACTGCTGATGAATGGATCACGATCGCGACGACTAGGCCGGAAACAATTCTAGGCGATACGGCCATAGCCGTTCATCCTGATGATAAACGATATGCACACCTCCATGGCAAAAAGGTCATCGTTCCATTAATCAACCGTGAGGTGCCGGTCATTGCTGATACATACGTTGATATAGCATTTGGCACCGGGGCACTTAAAGTGACGCCTGCTCATGATATCAATGATTACGAAATCGGTCTGCGACACCAGTTAGAGGTGATCGATGTGCTCAATGCAGATGGATCCATGAGTTCGGCTGCACAAATTTTTGTGGGCCTGGATAGAGATGTTGCCAGGAAAGCGATGTTTGAAGCATTGACAGAAGCCGGCCATATTGTTTCGACCGAGGAATTGATCCATAATGTTGGGAGATCTGAACGGACTAGAGTAGTGGTCGAACCAAGACTCTCCCTTCAATGGTTTGTCGATATGAAGACTATTGCCGAACCTGCCTTGCGGGCAGTGATGGAAAATGAAATTGAATTCTATCCTGAAAACTTAAAGAATACATATAGGCATTGGATGGAGAACATCCGTGACTGGTGCATATCCCGCCAACTATGGTGGGGACACCAGATACCTGCCTGGTACCTCGCTTCAGAGCCAGCAGGAAACTTACATGACAACCAGGTTTTCGTTGGTGCAACAGCGGCTGATGCATTGGTAGAGGCAAGGAAAATGACGGGACGAAACGATCTTCAACTTTCAGATCTGCGACAAGATGAAGATGTATTGGATACATGGTTTTCATCCTGGTTATGGCCTATCAGTGTATTTGACGGATGGAAGAATAAAAAGGAGCTCGACTATTATTATCCGACGAGTGTCTTAGTGACCGGATGGGATATTATATTCCTTTGGGTGGCGAGGATGATCATGGCCGGTTATGAATGGCAAGGTCAGAAGCCATTTAAGGCAGTATATTTTACCGGCATGGTGCGTGATAAGCAGCGCCGCAAGATGAGTAAGCAGCTAGGGAATAGTCCGGATGCATTAGCACTCATCGATCAGTTTGGAGCGGACGGTGTGCGTTATGGGATCATGGCTTCTGCTCCGGCAGGTGGTGATATCCTGTTTGATGAAAAATTATGTGAGCTTGGCCGCAATTTCTGTAATAAAGTTTGGAATGCCCTGCGTTTAGTCAAGTCATGGCAGGTTGACCCCGCGTTACCTCATGATGATGGCAGGGCCATTGCGATTCTTTGGATGAAATCCAGGTTGACTGAAGTCGATGCGGAGTTGCGCAGACATTACCAGCAATTTCGGCTGTCAGAAGGAGTTACAACACTTTATTCCTTTGTATGGGATGATTTCTGCAGTGTCTTCCTTGAAGTCATCAAACCAGCTTACGGGGAGGCATCGGATCAACAGAGCTATGATGCGACACTTGAACTATTTGAAGAGATCTGTAAATTACTGCATCCGTTTATGCCATTCATTACCGAGGAGATCTGGCACCAGTTGAAATCAAGAACGGGAGGAGATGATTGTATGATGTCAGTGATTTCAGCAAAAGTTGGCGAAGCAGATACCAATGTACTCGACGTATTTGAACACATCCTCACTGTGAAATCCGCAGTCCTGGAGTTAAGAAATCAACATCAGCTTTCTCCAAAGGAAACGATGGTACTGGTGTTTCCATCAGAACCTGAATTGATCACCTTATGGGGTAGGCCTGGTACTGAAGCTGTCCTTCTCAAACTGGCCAATGCAACCTGCACAGAAGGCTTAGGAACCGGTGTAACCTTCCTCGCCGGAAAATATCAGTATCATGCTGCGCTCACTATAGAAGTAGACAAGGAGGCTGAATTAAAAAGGATGAACGAGGAGTTAGCTTATTACGAGGGATTTGTGTTGAGTGTAGATAAAAAACTGAGTAATGAAAAATTTGTCGCGAATGCTCATCCTGATGTTGTAGAGAAGGAAAGGCAAAAGAAGGCTGATGGTGAATCTAAAATTGAACAACTTCAGAAAAGCATTGCCCAATTGAATTAACTTTACACACTTAGAACACCTGGGATGTATAAGCATTTAGGCATATTAGGTTTTGCATTTTTGCTGGAATTGTTTCCTGTGGTTGGTTCTGCTCAGTATGTTATTAAAGCATTACCGCGCTGGATGGTCAGCACACATCTTGATTACATGAGCCCGCGTGAACCCGTGGATCAGTACCTTGATGATGAAGACTGGGGATATCGGTTTGAGTTTCAATACCGCTTGCAGTACAATAAACCTTTTCTGGCCGGCCTGTATTTTGCGGAAGCAGGACTGAGTAAATATGAACTGGAGTACGTTCTCTATGATCCTGATGGAGTAACGGAAGTCCGTGAAAAAGCAAATACACGAAGACTTGATTTCGGATTGACGGCGGGCTTTTATCCGGAGATCAACTGGCTATTGCAGCCCTATCTGCAAGGCAGGGTAGGCATGGGCGTGTATCAATCCTCAAGTATTCTCAAGGACGCTGAATCGGAGGAAAGTATTGACAGGATATCTGAAATGACCTCAACGGTCATATCCTATGGCCTTGATATAGGAATTCACATCGTCCCCAATATCTGGTATGTGCGTGGAGATATCCGTGTGGGTTTTGTAGCCAATCCCAGTGTTTCTTTTTTATCTCTGGATAAAGCGAATGCAGGTACTTCCGATTATCCGATCGATTATTTTGAGGAGCATACCTCAGCGGGAAGCTGGCTGAAAGTGTCGGTGGGGGTGAGTTATTTGTTTTAGGGATTAAGAGGCGTGAGACGAACATTTTCATTGGGGTTGATTGGTTTTGAGGTTGATTAGGGTCTAAAGGCTTCCTTTTTTGTCGGTTTGATGGAGTGGAACAATAGGTTGAAAACCCAGTTTGAAGAGAATCCATTAGTTGTGGCTATTTTTGCACCATGTTGAAAGATCAGGAAATTGAAGTAGAAGGGGAAGAAGGCTTGTACGAGCATCATCGTTTCCTGGCCCCAGCAGGGCTCACACCTGTGCGGATCGATAAATACATCCAGATCAAACTGGAAGGAATATCCCGTAATAAAATTCAGAATGGAATCAGGGCAGGCGCTGTACGGGTGGATGGAGATGCCATCAAACCCAACCATAAACTGAAGCCTGGGCAGACAATCACCATATTGTTGCCAAAGCCACTGGATACAGGGGAGAGCATTGTTCCAGAGAATATTCCATTGGACATACGCTATGAAGATGATGATGTCATGGTGATCTACAAGCCACCTGGGCTGGTGGTCCATCCAGGTATAGGTCATGAGCGTGGAACTCTTGTCAATGCGCTTGCATGGCATCTTCAGCAGACCAACATGCCGGTCCTTCCGGGAAATACACCAGATCGCCCCGGGCTTGTACATCGCATTGACAAGGATACCTCCGGCTTGATCCTGATTGCAAAGAATGATTATGCCATGACTCACCTGGCGAAACAATTTTTTGATCATACCATTACCAGAGAATATAATGCCATTGTATGGGGCAGTCCCGATCCACCGGAGGGTACCATCGAAGGTGCACTGGGGCGGGATCCACGCTTCAGGCAAATGATGACCGTTTTCGAAGAGGGAGAAGGCGGAAAGGAATCCAAGACACATTATGAGGTTTTAGAAGACCTCTATTATGTGAGCTTGGTGAAGTGCGTCCTTGAAACCGGCCGGACACATCAGATCAGAGTGCATATGAAATACATTGGACACCCGGTGTTCAGTGACGATAGATATGGCGGAGACAGCATTCTGAAAGGAACCATATTTACAAAATATAAACAGTTTGTCGAAAACTGCTTCACGATCTGTCCAAGACAGGCTCTTCATGCTCGCACGCTGGGATTTGATCATCCGACTTTGGGTAAAAGAATGTTTTTTGATTGTGAGTTGCCGGATGATATGAACAATCTGTTGATTAAGTGGAGATCTTACGTGGCCCATCGAAAAGAAACATTGGGGCAATGAACAACAGAACGGCCTTTCTTCAATCCTTAAAACCTTTGAAGGAGATTTTGCTTTCTGATGCTGAAATCCTTGAAAGTCAGATTGACCGTGCCTTTAGAGCTAATCCATGGTTTATTCCTGCCTTTACCAAAAGAAGCTTTGACGCCATTGCAGAGGAATTTCTTGATGAACAAAAATGCAGTCAGTGGATTGCTTCTTATCCCTCTGCGACCGGCGGTCCTAAAAGGATAGCTGTCATTATGGCCGGGAATCTTCCATTAGTTGGGTTTCATGATTTGTTTTGCATCCTGGCCAGTGGGCATTCAGCATTGATCAAGCTCAGCGATCGAGATACTACCCTTATGCCGTGGATCACGGAGCAATGGATCAGTATCTATCCTGAATTGGCATCCCGCATATCTTATACCGACAGATTTGAAGGATACGATGCTGTGATTGCTACCGGCAGCAATAACAGTGGCAGATATTTTGAATACTATTTCAGGGCCTATCCACACATCCTTCGGCAGAACCGAAATGGGGTGGCGGTTTTGACAGGGCAGGAAACCATGGATGATCTCAAGAGACTGGCTGGAGACATATTTATGTATTTCGGTTTTGGGTGCAGGAATGTTTCAAAGATTTATATACCGCAAGGATATGATTTCAGCATGTGGAATGAAACAACGGCGGCATGGAAATATCTGGAGGACCACCATAAGTATAAGAATAATCTGGAATACAATTATGCTATTTTCATCATCAACAGTATCCCGCATTTAAATCTCGGACACCTGATCCTAAAGGAGGATGATGCCATCGCATCACGTATCGGATGTCTTCACTACAGCTATTACACGGAAAGAGAACCGTTATTAAATATCCTTGACACGAAAAGAGAGGAGATACAATGCGTGATCAGCCAAGAGCCTATCGAAAGCTGGGAGCATGTCCATTTTGGAGACAGCCAGCGACCCAGGTTAGATCAGTATGCTGATGGCATAGACACCATGCAGTTTCTTACCTCCCTGTAAAATGACTGCTATGCGGATTTCAAAAAAAGAAAAGGCGCTCGCGATTGCCCGGATCCTCGAAGATTTATTTCCTGTGGTGCCCGTGCCGTTGACACATGTAGATCCATATACACTTTTGGTAGCCGTTATTTTATCTGCGCGGTGTACAGATATAAAAGTCAATCAGGTTACCCCTTTCTTATTTGGAAAAGCGGATACGGCTCAAGCGATGGCCAAACTTGACGTGAATATCATCCGGGAAATCATTAGGCCATGCGGGCTTTCTCCGGCCAAGTCAAAAAACATCAAGACGATGTCGACTATTCTAGTTGACCAGTATGGTGGACAAGTGCCGCAGACTTTTGCAGCGCTTGAAGCATTGCCAGGTGTGGGGCACAAGACAGCATCGGTGGTGATGGCGCAGGCTTTTGGAGTACCTGCTTTTCCAGTCGATACGCACATTCACAGGTTGGCATACCGATGGGGCTTGAGTGATGGAAAGAATGTTGAAAAGACGGAAGCTGATCTGAAGAAGTTATTTCCAATGGAAACCTGGAACAAGCTGCATCTGCAGATTATTTATTTCGGAAGAGCGTACTGTCCGGCTAGAGGGCATGTCAAAGAGAAGTGCCCGGTGTGCAAAATTTATGGGAGGAGTGGAAAGTGATGGTTCGACAGGCTCACCAACCGGAGATTTTTTGAGTATGCTTGGCAAGCGGAGATGGTTCGACAGGCTCACCAACCGGAGATTTTTTGAGTATGCTTGGCAACCGGAGATGGTTCGACAGGCTCACCAACCGGAGATTTTTTGACTATGCTTAGCAACCGGAGATTTTTTGACTATGCCTAGCAAGCGGAAAAGGATTCGGTATTTAAGCTTGGAGGTTTGATGGTACGGTAGGAAGTGGAAAATTCAGAAGGGTAGTCCTACAGCAATTTGGGGTTCGGCGCCGGATGGGAATTTTTTAATTTCATTGACGAGCCACCTGGAGGATTTATTTTCGTCATAGGGCACAGGATATGGATTGTGCAGTTTATAACCAAGATCGAGGCGAAGAATGAAAAAATCAAGATCAAGGCGTATGCCATAACCATAGCCGATACCAAATTCTTTATAGAAGTTGTGGGATAATTCAGCTTCTGGTCTTGTATCGTCATCCAGAATCCAGACGTTAGCTGCATCCACAAAAAGAACACCTTTGAAATACCAAAAGAGTGGAAACCTGAGCTCTGCGGAGAAGTCTATTTTGAAATCACCTGTTTGATAGAAGGGGACATTCAGCGGAATTTCTGTTTTGTCCTCGTAGCCTCCCGGACCAAGCTGCCGGATCTGCCAGGCCCTGTTGCTCAAGGCACCTCCTACATAAAATTGTTTGGGATATGGAACTTGCTGGGTGTAGGGACCATAGGGCGTTGCAATGCCGGTATTCAATTTGATCGCTAATTCTGTATTTCTCGTCAGATGGCGAAAGTAGCGAAAATCAATTTCGCCTTTTGCAAATTGGGAGAATTCAACAATATCATCTGCGCTTCCATTGGGATTGAGTACTATTTCTTTAAAGTTGCCGCTGATGAGGTTAGCCACAGAATTGATGGCATACATTTCAATACCGGATAACTCCATGCTGTGTAACATCCTGAAGTGTCCGGTTTTCGATTTGACCCGGGAATTGACCTCATAGATATAATTTCTGAACAGGAAGCCGGTGTACAACTGATTACCAAAACTTTCTGCGAGAAACTTGTTTGAATCGAGGATCTTCTGATATTCCGGATAGGCGTTTGGGACAAATAAATCAAAACCGATACGGGTGATGGTTAGTTTTTTATACGGGTCCGGCTGGATGTCATAACTAAGGTTGGCGTTGATATTGTAATAATCGTACAGAGCAGTAATGATGACATAATTGAAGCCCATACTCAGACGACTGGATGCATCATCGACAAGCCAACGGTGCAGACGACCTCCGATCCGTGCTTTTTTCTCCGGATCATCGGTATGCCCGATCATATGGTAGATATTGAGCGGATCCATAAACCGCCGAAAGGATAGATCTGTTGTGAGTCCTGCGTTGAGGCTATTTAAAAACTGGCGATTGGTGGTAGACTCTCTATTGAAGAAGTTAAATTCAAAACCCAACTCGGCATTGAGGTTGAGAATTTCAGCTTTGCCGAAAATGTTACGGTCCCGATAATTGGTACTAAATGTGGTCCCAAAAAGGGCCCTTCGCTCCTCAGATGCAATATTTGAATAGGTGAGTTCACCGTTGACATCAAAATTGATCTTTTTATTGCGTGTCAGATAGAATGTATAATCTATCGCTGGTGATCCGACTCCGGAAGAATCAATGACCGCGTCAGGATTTACAAACCTGATCAGTTCTATGCGGCCAAGATTTTTAATCGTCAGGTCGATGTTGTCTTTTCGGGTATGGGCATTAGGATATAAGTAGATATTGCGCTCGATGGCTTCTGGTTTCAAAGTGAACACGCTGCTATCTGGCAGAAAGTATGTAATGTAATTGACCATTGTATCGTGGTAATGTTTTGGATCCACGATGTTATAGTCTGGGTAGACTTTGATGTCGCCTACCACATAGATCTGGTGAAATGTACTGTCAGATGGATTTAAAAGCCGTATTACCCCTTCAATCCTGTTGCCAGCGGTATCAACTTCCATAGGGGATACATAGGTTTCATTGAAGGTGGCATAGCCTTCATTTTGGAGCAGTCTGACGATACGCGCTTTCTCTTGATTGTATAACTGTATATCCAGAGCACTTCCCACAGGGATCAGGGAGTTCGTATTCGTTTTATCAACTATCTCCTGAAGAATCGAGTCCTCTGCGATGATCATGATCGTGTCCAGAAATATTCTGGGACCAGGATTGACTTCATAGAGCACTTTCGTTTCTTTATTTTCTGTCTTCGATTCATAGTTGACAATGGCTGACCTGTATCCTCTGAGTTGAAGATATTTTTCAAAGTCTTCACTCGTTTGTTCAGCTTTCAGGGAGTCATAAATCACAGGTCGGTTTTTAATGAGCCGCTCTTCGTCCCATTTTTTGTGGCCAGGCTTTTCCTTTAACTTTTCCTGATATTGATAAAAGAAGTCATGGCGTGGAAATCCCAGGGAATATTTCGTCTGAGGTTGTCGGTAATAGTTCAGAAAGCTCTCTTTAATCTCAGATTTACTGTGGATAGGGTAGCTGGATTTGAGTTTTATCTTATTGGACATCAGAAAGGACTGATCATCCTCAAGATATTTTTTACTATTGCAGGACGAAAGAAGAAAGAATAGTGCAAGCAAAGAACCCCAGAGCGTGGTGCGCAAATGGAGTCCTATACGACAATATTTTATTATGGAGCCATTATCCAAAGCCAGGATCAAACTCATACAGTCCTTTCAACATAAAAAGTTCAGGCAAAAGTATGATAAATTCATAGTAGAGGGCCTGAAGATCACCAAAGAGCTGCTCCTGGAGCGCCTTCCCATCGTAGAATCAGTCTATATTTCCAACCCTGATTATCAATCAATTCTTGAGAATCTGATAGATGCTGATCGGGTTTGTCAAGTCTCGCCTCAGCAAATGCATCAAATCTCACAGATGTCTACCCCTCCGGGTGTACTTACTGTATGTGCTCTGCCACCGGACAATCAACTGCCAGCACATTTAAATGGCATGCGCATATTTTATCTCGATTCGATACGTGATCCGGGCAATCTGGGTACCATCTTGCGCATTGTGGATTGGTTTGGGCTGGACTTTGTGATCCTGTCACCTGATTGTGTTGATATATTCAACCATAAGGTCCTTCAGGCTTCGATGGGGAGCGCTTTACGGGTCAGGACTTGTGTCCTTGGCAAGGTTGAGTTGCTTGCTTTTGGAGAAGGAAAGATATATGTCTGTGATGCGGAAGGAAAAAATATCTACACGACACCTCCGCCTGACGAGGGCATCATCGTGTTAGGCAATGAGTCATTAGGTGTTTCTGGTGAGATTGCTCACCAGGTTAAGGAAGTGTTTGCTATACCGGGAGACAGAAGCCTTGGTGCGGAGAGTTTGAATGTCGCTTCAGCTGCCGCAGTTGTGGCTGCGTGGTGGGTGAGATAGCAGGGAGCGAAGGGCAAGGAGCAAGGAGCAAGGGGCGAGGAGCAAGGAGTTTTTGTAAAAATATTTTCAAAGCGAGTCATATTAGGATGTGTTCATGACACTTAAGGTTGATGAATTATTCTTAACCATTAAAAATGTACATGATGAACAGATTTCGTTTTGAAGATCTTGAAATATGAAGAGCGGCAATTGAAATTGCAACTATCTTAATCAGGATGGCCGACAAATTAGAAGAAAAGCGACTGTGACGATTTGCAGATCAGGTGCGGGGTGTGGGACTTGGTATTCCTAATAATATATCTGAAAGTACTGGTACCAACATGGTTGGCGAACAACAACAATTTCTGAGGTATTCAAAGCGGGAGACCTACGAAGCTGCTAACATCCTTGTCATTCTCGAAAAGGAAAAGCATATCAGTCCTACGGAAAAGGAGGAAACATATGAGCGACTTCATGTGCTGAGTAAGCGAATCATCAGTTATTCCAGATCTCTAGCACTTTAGACTTATTTACTCCTTGCCCCTTGCCCCTTGCTCCTTGCTTCAAGTTCTAGGTCAATAATGTTGATGATCGAGATATCATCATTAGGAGAAAAGCTGTGCCAGCTTCCCTGATGCCGCCACCAGGTCATTTGGCGTTTGGCATAGCGGCGGGTGGATTGTTGGATGGCACTGATTGCTTCCGGCAGTGAACGGGTGTCTTCGAAATAATCGAAGAGTTCTTTGTACCCAACAGTATCCAGTGCCTTGAGATGTCTGAACGGATAGAGTGATCTTGCTTCTTCTTCCCAACCCAAGTTGATCATATTGAGTACATGCTGATCAATACGTGCATATAATTCTTCTCTTGGAAGCGTTAGCACGATTGGCAAACTAATGAAAGGACGTTTGATAGGTTCTCCTTTCAGAAAGGAACTGAAGGGCTTCCCTGAAGATTCGCATACGGCAAGTGCCCTGATGATTCTGCGCGGATTGGCTTTGTCCACCATCTCCAGATAAGCAGGGTCAAGCTCTTTAAGTGAATTTAACAGGAATTCAATTCCCTGCTCTTTCCATAAGGATGTCCATCGATCCGTAATTCCATCTTCAACTGAGGGTATGTCATCAAAGCCTTCGAGGAGTGCCTTGACGTAGAGTCCTGTTCCACCTGTCAGGATGACGATGTCAGAATGTAGAAACAAATCATCAAGGATCTGAAGTGCTTCTTTTGTATAATGTGCCACTGAATATTCTTGTTGGATGCTGGTATGGCCGATGAGGTGGTGTGGAATGGCGTTCAATTGAGAAGGTGAGGGTCTGCCGACGCCTATGTTGAGTTCAGTATAGACCTGCCTTGAATCAGCGCTGATGATTTCAGTCTGGTAATGCTGGGCCAGCCGGATCGCTATGTCCGTCTTGCCTATGCCTGTTGGTCCTCCGATCACTACCAGTAGTTTGTTTGACATATCTTTGCGGGCCTGGGCAGTAAGTTCGGATTTCTTTATGGTTTATCAGATAATACGGTTGTGGGCTACATTATTTCTGCGGTTATATTTCAGGAAAACCATTGTGTATGGTCTGGAGCACATACCCAGAAAGGGACCGTTGATTGTGGCCAGCAATCATCCCAGCGCGTTTTTGGAGGCAAGCATCATGGGCATCACACTTGGGAGGCCACTCCACTACCTGGTTCGGGGTGATATGTTTCATCCGAAGTTTCAGTGGTTGTTTGATTGGACTAACCAGATCCCGATCTATCGTCAGAAGGATGGGATAAGCAACCTGCGTAAGAACGCTTCGAGTTTTGAACTAACCTATCGGAAACTGGCTGATGGAGAGGCCGTGCTTATTTTCCCTGAAGCCAAGACCATCCTAGAAAAAAGGATGCGCCCGATTCAACGCGGGACTGCCCATCTGGCTTTCGGCACATTACCTTTTGTAAAGGAGGGAGAGGAATTGCTAATTCTCCCGGTGGGGGTCAATTTTACAGAGCCGCGTTTGCCGGGGACAGATGTTGTTGTGCGTTTTGGTGCTCCATTTTTGACAGAACAGGGTACTCGTGAGGATCGTGATGCTATTGACAAGTTTACCAACACACTTAGTGAGTCGATGAGCCCATTGATCATTCAGGTAATGGAGGAGGGGTATGATCATCATTATGATGTGTTGGCATCTGTATATATGCGTTGCGTACAAGCTGGAAGACCTAATAGTTCTGCGCACGAAGACCTCGTGTTACTCTCAGGTGTGGTCAACCAACATGATCGCCATAAAACTCTTTTAGGTAAAGTACATACGTATTTTCATGACCTAAAAAAAATGAAAATATCGGATGCTGTTTATTTTCCTGATTTGGTCATAGCCGGTAGACTCTTACTGGCGATCATATTGATTTTAAAATTGACATGGCTGGTATGCGGAGGTTGGATATGGAGAAGTGTCCGGCGTATAATCTTTTCAAAAATCAAAACTAATACGTTTAAATCCCCTGTGGCTATTGGTGCAGCCATGGTCTTGTATCCATTGATAAGCCTGATACTCCTCATCACCTGCCTGCTTACAGGATGGCCGATATGGATCGTTATGGTGTGGATGATGGTGATGATCTCAGGGATGTTTTTCAGGCCCCCCTTCTATCTGATCTGGAGATTATTGACACTGGGTTTTGCGAGGAAAGCGAAATTGAAATCAGCAATTTCGAGTATCAAGAATGAAGTGACCTCCTTACTTGAAAGTGTGAAATAAATCAGCGTACGAGGGTTATGTTTCCTTTAAAGGTTTTCCGCGCCCCATTTGTAAATTCAACTTCAAGGTAATAGGCGAAGACACCGGGGCTCATCGTAAAATGTTTGTAGGCGCCATCCCACCAGTCTTCGGAGGGAGCAACAGGCATGTTGTATCTTGAGTAGACATTTGTACCCCTCTTGTCAAAAATAAAAAAACGGGTGATCATCACCTGGTAGCCGACTGGAGCCTGGATTTGAAACAGATCATTGGTGCCATCGCCATTGGGGGAGAAAATATTGGGAATATAGACATAGATTTCAGCCTCATCCCCGGTGGGTATGGTATCGGATGGATTAAATGGATCCTCAGACTGGAAGCTGGTTGTTGCAGTGGAACGGGAATAGAATCCCTGCCCAGAGAGGCTTAGATTGCTTAAAATATATGCAAAAACAAGCAAGGTGATTCTCATATTCCGCTAATAGCTTGTGTCTTTTCTCTTAATTAAGTCCTCAAATATCTGAAAAACATTCATTTTATGAGCTATGGAGGATTCTATGCTAAGGGATGCTCAATCCAGCACCTCATATATGACCGCAGGGGTTGTTTTATTTTTCAATGTAAACTCGCCAACCTTTCTGCAATTGAAAGATTCCTTTACACGCTCATACGCTGCCTCACTGATCACTATACTCCCTGGACTGGCCACGGATTGTAATCTTTGCGCTACGTTGACAGAATCTCCAATGACTGTATAATCGAGCCTGCGCAGGCTGGAAGAGCCTATATTTCCTGAGATCATTTCACCGCTATTGATGCCGATCGAAACTTTAGGGGTAAAATCAACATGCTCATGTAGAGATGGTAATTGGTTGATCTTTGATCTTAAATTGAGGCAGGCATCGATCGCCCGATCGAGATGAAAGTCTCCTCGGAATACTGCCATGATGGCATCACCGATAAATTTGTCGACATGACCACCTTGGTTAAGGATCTCCTTGACCATGACCTCAAAATAGCTGTTGAGCAATTTTACCACTATATCCGGTGGTTCATTTTCACTGATGGTGGTAAAGCTGCAGATATCAATAAATGCCACCGTTGCTTGAATGGTATCATTGACCATGAGGGAGGATTCGAATTCCCGGCTGGCCATAAATTTCAGTACATTCTCATCCACATACATTCGGAGGATATTATTTTCCTTTATGGCTTTCATGGTTTCCCGCATTTGCTTGACGTGTTTGATGGTTTTTTCCATCGTTAGGTCAAGATCTTCGAAATTGACAGGCTTGGTAATGAAGTCAAATGCACCACGGTTCATGGCGGTCCGGATATTCTCCATGTCACCGTATGCGGATACGATGACAGATTTAAGCAATAAGTTTTCTTCCGCTAGCCGGGTGAGCAGTGTCAGGCCATCCATTTCGGGCATGTTGATGTCACTCAGGACGACATCCACATCGGCATGGAGGGCTAGTTGTTCCAGCGCATGTTTTCCATTTGCGGCGAACACAAATTCATAATGGTGCTCTCGGATTTTTTGACGGAACTTTTGTTTGATCAGCGCTTCCAGGTCCGCCTCATCATCTACCACTAAGATCTTGGCCATTATTGTATTGCTTTTAATTTTTCTTTCAGGATATTGAATTCTACCGGCTTGGTGAGGAAGTCATCGGCTCCCAGCCGCATAGCGGTATTATAATTTTCTGCATCGCCATAGGCCGTGATCATCATGACCAGGGGAGGGGGAGCGTTATATTTTTCTTTGATGTGGCGTAACAATTCGAGGCCACTCATGCCAGGCATATTGATATCGGACAGGATCAGGACGGCACCATGATTGTAATCATTGAGGTATTGTAATGCCTCTTCGCCTGAGAAGGCGAAAGCGAACTTAATCTCCCCACATTTAATTTCTTTCCGAAACCTTTGTTCAAAAAGAATCTGTACATCTTTCTCGTCATCGACTACTAATATGTTCATCTGTTTTAGTTGGGTATTTATACGGGTAAAGTAATTATAAATTCTGCATATTCTCCCTCTTTTGTTTCCACTTTTAGTTCACCGCCGTGCGCTTTGATGATATCATAACTTAGGGATAGTCCGAGGCCTGTTCCCTGTCCTGTTGGCTTTGTGGTAAAAAAGGGTTGGAATATTTTATCGAGGATGTCTTTGGGGATGCCGGAACCGTTGTCGCGGATGGAGATTTCAACTGTTTCGGTCCCTGTACTCCGTTTTGCCCCTAAATCCCCTAAAGGGGACTTGATAAGTTTTGTAGTTATTGATACTGTTGGCACATAGGGCAAGTCCCCTTTAGGGGATTTAGAGGTCGACGGGGCAGATGATACAGCATAAAACGCATTTGTGATCAAATTGAGAAACACCCTGCCGATATCCTGAGGTATGATATTGACTTTTCCAATGCTTTTATCGAAGTCTGTTTTCATAATGACATTGAAAGATTTGTCTTTGGCACGGAGGCCATGGTAGGCAAGGCGCAGGAATTCATCTGCAAGCGCATTTATATCTGTAGGTTCATAAACTCCGGTGCTTGTGCGACTGTGTTGGAGCATGCCTTTGACAATAGCATCAGCGCGCTTGCCGTGCTGGTTGATTTTTTCCTGGTTTTCCTTTATGTCATTTGAAATGGCTTTGATATCGGAAATATTTCCAGTGTCAATTGCAACCTGCATTTCATCAATCAATTCTTTGTTTACTTCTGAAAAATTATTGACAAAATTCAGTGGATTCTGGATTTCATGGGCAATACCGGCAGTGAGTTGACCGAGGGATGCGAGTTTTTCAGATTGAATGAGTTGAGCCTGAGCTGATTTCAAATCAATCAGCGTCTTTTCTAATAATTGTTTTTGTGTACCAATTTCATCCTTTTGAATCTGGAGTAAATTGAAATCCCTTTGCTTGTGCCGGTATGTGAAAAGAAAGTACATGATGAAGCCAAACAGCAGGATGATAATGAGCATGCCTGCCAATGTAAATACAATGACATCAGAGGAATTGAGCGAAGCAAGGTTAATCATGAGTATTGCGCATTAAGGGCTTGGACAACGCATTGAAAACTATTGCGATTGAAAAGGACAAGTAGAGTAGTCCACTCAATATCATATTAATGTCATAAATGATTTGAGGTGCGTTATCCAGATTATATACTTTCATATTATGAAATCCCCAGACGAGGATACTGAAGGCATAATAACATAGCACCGCGCTATTAAACCAGAAAACCCCTTCTCTCAGTAAGATACGCTGAGAAGGGGTTTCACGGATTTTGAGAAAAAGGACTAAGGATAAAAAGACAAGAAGTACGCTTTCCGCAATAATGACATTGGTGCTTGTCACATTAAGTGGCTGAATGTACATTGTATTTAGGATTTCGAAGAGGAATAGTGCAATGGCACTGAGCCAAAGTCGCCAATGCCACTTTTTATCTTCCAGAAATTGCAAAAAGATGATCACATAGAACGCATACTCTACAGGAGTGAAAAAATGATAAACAATATTATTATCCTGCTTTTCCAGGCCATAAACTAAGTATTTCGCTATCAACTCGCTGACTACGGTTAGCACCATGAGGATGGCAAGCCATTTGAACCCGCGTTCTACTTTATTTAAGCAGGCCAGACCTATTGCTGCGGAAATCAATAAACAGCTGTAATAGAAAATATCGTAAAAGTCAAAATTCATTTCTATCAGGTTTTTAATTTGGACAGTTGGGCGGGCAAGGGTCTGCTTTATCAAAAACTGAGATTTCGGTTCCAGTTGGATTTTTATTCAAAAGATTATTGTTTTTCATGCCAACTGCGATGAGGCGAATATTACCACTGTCATGGAATAATCCACCCAGGAAGTCATCCCCGAATCTACCTTCCTGGCCAAAGAAGAAATAGACTTCATCTGGAGTCTCTCCGCTTTTGTTGGCATTTATGATTTCGTTAAGCTGGGACGCACTGAATTTAAATCCTTTCAAATCTTTTCTTTCGCTGCGATTGTCATTTTCAGGAAACTGAACTCTTAAAGGTCTGAAATCCAAGTATTGTGTCTGCATATCAGTCGCCTTTTGCCATGTAATCCTCTCGGTTGCTACAGGTGAACTTGAAAACGGGCCTACCTCGTAGGCGGCCATCGGCAGGACAAAGACGAGTGATGTAATCACTGCCGTTGCACTAATTTGCTTTAAGTTTTTGTTGAGTTTCATGTTGAAGAAATTTTTTGGATGAAATAATGGGTGAGAATACGTTATGCAATCTGGATAAAGAATTAAACCATTGGTAAAATAATAATAAAGCGGGCCCCTTCATTTTCTTTTGTTTCCACTTTTAGCTCGCCGCCATGGGCCTTAATAATGTCATAAGATAAAGATAATCCCAGACCTGTACCTTGTCCTGTAGGCTTGGTGGTAAAAAAAGGTTGGAAGATTTTATCGATGATGTCTTTGGGGATGCCGGGACCGTTGTCGGAGACGGAGATTTCAACGTTTTGACCCCCTTTGCCCCCTAAAGGGGGTACCACACTTCTTGTTGTCACACTTACTGTGCGCTCGTACCCCGGATAATTGTTTTTAGCCCTTTCAAAGACTGCATCCGCCGTTGCTGGATTTTCCAATTTGGAACTATTTAGGTCAGCAGCTTTGGCGGACACTGCGTAAAACGCATTTGTGATCAAATTGAGTAACACCCTCCCAATGTCTTGCGGGATCACATTGATGAGCCCGATGGACGTATCAAAATCAGTTTTCATGGTAGCATTGAAGGACTTGTCCTTCGCACGGAGGCCGTGATAGGCGAGTCGAAGGTATTCATCTGCTAAGGCATTGATATCGGTTGGTTCTTTCACGCCACTGCTGCTGCGGCTATGTTGGAGCATGCCTTTGACAATTGCATCGGCGCGTTTGCCGTGATGATTTATTTTTTGTTCGTTGTCTTTTATATGGTTGGAAATGGTAATGGCTTCTGTGGTATTCCCGGTTTCCAATTCATGTTGCAATTCATCGATGAGTTCAGTATTTACCTCTGAAAAATTATTGACAAAGTTTAAAGGGTTTTGGATTTCATGCGCGATGCCAGCCGTAAGCTCCCCGAGGGAAGCCATCTTTTCGGATTGAACCAGTTGCGCCTGTGTCTCTTTCAGTTTGGATAGCGTAGCTTGAATTTCTTCTTTTTGCAGGTGGAGCAGCGTATTCGCTTTTTGTTTCTGTTTATTATTTCTGAAGAGGATCAGGGCAATCAATAAAATTGTTCCCAATCCGCCCATCATGATATTCATCTTGATTTTGTACAGATAGTTTGTTTTTTGGGAGGCTAGTTCCTGCTGGCGTTGATCTTCTTCAAAGGTCATCATCTGCAATTGCTGCTCGGCTCTGGTGCTAAACAAGCTGTCATTTGCCGTACGGTAAATTTTAAGATATTTGAGTGTGCTATCTGCATTACTATTTTCATAAATATCGGTAAGTAGTTTGGCGGGTTTTATGCTCAGGAAAGTAAACAAGGTATTGTGTGTTTCGTTGATTGCTTTTCTGGCATAATAGATGGTTGAATCTGTCTGGCCAGTTTTCAGATAATGTTCTGCCAATGCTGTATAAACCTGGTTGGTATATCTTGCGGAATTACTTTCCAACGCCGAAGTAATGGCCTTTTGATAATAAGTTATGGCCACAGGAGCATTGCCCATTTTGCTATAAGCACTTCCGATATTAGAAAGGATGTACGGCATGTTGCGATATAGTTTGATCTCCAGGCATCGGCTATACGCTTCCTTTGAATATTGAAGGGCAGAATCCAATTGGTTGGTAGCAAGGAAGATGGCACCCATATTCATTATGGGCCAGATGGAGGCTTCTTTGTTTTCTCCCTGATGGGCACTGGTCAATGCTTCCCGATAGAGTCGAAGCGCTTTTTCGTTTTCGTCCCGATCTTTATAGATATGGCCCATTTGGTTTTTAGTAATGGCGATCAGTGATTTATTTCCTGTTTTTTCTGCCAGAGCAACAGCTTTGTGATGACATTCCAGACCCTTGGTATAATCACCCGAAAGGCGATATCCCTGGCCAAAGAAACCCCATGAGATTGCTTCCGTAATAGGATCTTTTGTTCGTTGCGCAAGCTTGGCAAGCTTTTGCCCAACCTCAATGACCATCAGTGGATAGGCCTCGACTCTTGTTTTATAAATGGCCAGGATCAGGTCAATACGTTTGGTGTCATCGGGCTCAAACTCAATTTTTGTAAGCAAAGAATCCTGTTCATGTCTGATTTTACTAAATAATTCCTCCTGACCCACAATGGGTTTGTTGACGAGAACAATCAATAAGTTGAGTATGAGAAATTTCATAATGTTTATGCTACTGGTAATTGAATGATGAATGTTGCACCTTCTTTCTCTTTCGTTTCCACTATCAACTCCCCTCCATGTGCTTTGACAATGTCGTAGCTGAGCGATAATCCTAATCCAGTTCCCTGCCCGGTGGGCTTGGTGGTGAAGAAGGGCTGGAAGATCTTGTCAAGGATTTCTTTTTGGATGCCGGAGCCGTTGTCGGAGATTCTCACTTCTGCCCCTAAATCCCCTAAAGGGGACTTTAATAGTTTAGTGGTTACTGTGACTGTCGGCTCATACTTTAAGTCCCCTTTAGGGGATTTAGGGGCCATTGAAACTGCGTAAAAAGCATTCGTAATCAAATTAAGCAGTACCCGTCCTATATCCTGTGGAATGATATTTATCTTTCCAATGGACGGATCAAAATCCGTTTTCATTGTTGCATTGAAGGATTTGTCTTTGGCGCGCAGGCCGTGGTAGGCGAGACGTAAATATTCATCTGCTAATGCATTGATATCTATTGGCTCCTTTTGGCCATTGCTACTTCGACTATGTTGGAGCATGCCTTTGACAATGGCATCTGCCCGTTTACCGTGATGATTTATTTTTTTCTCGTTAGCGGCAATGTCATTGGCTATGGCAATTGCTTCTTCAGAATTTCCAGATGCAAGCTCTTCTTTCATTTCTTCAATCAATTCGGTATTGACATCAGAGAAGTTATTGACGAAGTTTAATGGATTCTGGATCTCATGGGCAATGCCGGCAGTGAGTTCGCCGAGGGAGGCCATTTTTTCGGATTGGATGAGTTGGGATTGGGTGGACTTTAGTTCAGAAAGTGCGGATTGAATTTCTTCTTTCTGGGCTTTCAAAATCAAATTAGCTTTTTGACGGTTGCGGTTGTTTCGGTAGAGGAGGGTGGCAATAAGCATGAAAACAGCAAGACTAGCAAGCATTGCATAGGTTCTGATCTTATTTTGATAGAGCACTTTTTCCTGTTCGATATGCTGCAGACGAAGCTGTTCATTCAGGGACAGATTTTGGAAGTCTGCCAGATTTTTGATTTTTATTTTGGTTAAACTGTCTTTGGTCGTGAGGGCAAGTCCCTGATATTTAAAGGCACTGTCAAGATGATTTGCTAATGTGTACCCGATAGCTAATTGTTCAAAAGCCGTTCCCATATTGATTTCCTGGGCGGCGGTTGAAGTGACAGCGCCAAGGATGGTCATGCTCTGCAAATTTTTAAGTGCATAGAGTAATACCGAATCCTTGTCTCCTTCTGTCAGGTGATACTGTATCAGCCGGTCGTAGCTTATGACTGAGGTACTGAGGTTCTGCTGTTGAATGGCCGATTGTAAAGATTTATGATAGTATCTCAGGGCAGATTGTTTATCTCCTTTCTTTAGAAATACATCACCCATGACAAACCAGATGTAACCATAGTATCTTTTTATACCGGCTTCTGTGGCAAATATTTCAGCTTCCCTGGCAAAATAGAGCGCAGAGTCAGGTTGGTTTAGGGTGATATAGCTGCTGCCGAGTACCATATCGGCCACCACGACACGGAATTGATTATTGATTTCTAAAGCAATCCGTCTGCCTTCCTTGAGATAGAATAGTTGTTTCTCTAAATTTTGGGTTTGCATCATCAGATGACCAAACATGTGATTGATCATGGAGAGGGTCATCAGCCTACTCTTACCCGGGGATGGAAAGTTGTTTAGTTGCCAGGATTTCTGATTGTCATTCTTCGGATCTTCTGCAATTTTATATGCCTTCAGCAAGCAGTCCAATGCTTCCCCAAACCGTCCCAGGTAGACCAATTGATAACCCTTAACACCAAGGTCAAAGGCTTCAGCAATCTTTTTATTGTTCCTCGTGGAAAGCAATAATCGTTGGTTTGCATAGTATAAGGCAGAATCTCTGTTCCTTTCTTCAAAATGAGTGTACAGGAGTCTGCAAACTTGGTATCGAATGGAATCATTGTTTGCACCGGTAAGGATTTGCCTCAAGCTATCGGGCAGACTTTGATCCCGGGAAGTCGCAGGAGACTGCGCAATTCCAAGGAAAGGAAGCAGGAAGAACACCAATATTTTTAAGCCTGTCTTCATTAATCAGGATTGAATTGGTAATTGGATAATAAACACACTTCCTTCTCCTTCCTTCGTCTCAACTTTTAATTCGCCACCATGTGCTTTAATGATATCATAACTCAACGACAAACCTAAACCAGTTCCTTGTCCTGTTGGCTTGGTGGTGAAGAAGGGCTGGAAGATCTTGTCAAGGATTTCTTTTGAGATGCCAGGGCCGTTGTCGGAGACGGATATTTCACCATATTGACCCCCTTTGCCCCCTAAAGGGGGTACCATTCTTCTTGTCTTAACAGTAACTGTGGGTATGTAATCAGGTCCCCCTGGTTGCTGAGCTGCATCACTAGGTTGAGCATCTGCAGGCCGAAGTATCAGAGGGTAGGGGGTTTGAAGGGACTTCTGTTTTTCTGAGACTGCATAAAACGCATTCGTGATCAGATTCAAAATCACCCTCCCAATATCCTGCGGAATAATATCAATCTTTCCAATGCTTCCATCAAAATCAGTTTTCATCGTGGCATTGAAGGATTTGTCTTTTGCACGGAGACCGTGATAGGCGAGACGCAGGTATTCATCTGCAAGTGCGTTGATGTCTGTTGGTTCTTTTACTCCACTGCTGGAGCGGCTATGCTGGAGCATCCCTTTGACGATCGCATCGGCGCGTTTGCCGTGATGATTTATTTTTTGTTCGTTGTCTGCGATATCATTCGCGATAGCAATGGCTTCTTCTGTATTTCCGGTCTGCAGCTCCTGCCTCATTTCTTCAATCAATTCGGTATTGACATCAGAGAAGTTATTGACGAAGTTTAATGGATTCTGGATCTCATGGGCGATGCCGGCGGTAAGTTCGCCGAGAGAGGCCATTTTTTCGGATTGAATGAGTTGGGTTTGGGTTGCTTTCAGGATGGATAATGCATCTTCAGCGCGTTTTTTCTCTTCTTTTAATTGTTTTAAATCAAGTCTTGCCTGTGATAGATCTTTGAATCTTGAGTAGGCCAATGAGAAAACGGAAGCCGCTCGTTTTAATAAGCCCCAGCTCTCCGTTGAAATATCGGCTACTGCGGCGGCACCAATAGCCCCATGGGAGAACTTGTAAAGATGATAGGTTCTGTCAGGGATCTCTTCACCATAGTAGCCACGAAGCGCTACAGATTTTTCTTCACAATAGTTGATCCATTCTTTGCGGTTGGCACCCTGCATGATGATGGAGGTTTGTTTTTCCGGTGAGTGATAAAACTGAAGCATTTCTCTGCCTACCCAGGTATCATTTAAATCCAGTGCAAAATGGTCACTGATTAGTTCCTTTTCGTTTTCCCGGACATCTTTCAAGGCATACCAGCATTCCGCTTTTTCTGCTCGCTCATCATTGATATAAATGCTGCAGGTCTCCAGCTCTTCGACGCCCAGCAATCCCATTTCATGCCGAAGTACTTGTGCGACATCATTCAGTTCTTCGGGCTGCTGCATAGCCAGAGCCCTTGCCCTGACCCTTTCCAGTGCAGTTTCGATTTTAGCTTCCCGGGTTTGTGCTTCTGCCCGCTGCAGATCAAGGAAGCGGGTGTAGGTAAGATCAAATACCTGGGCAAAGCGTTTAAATATTTCTTCTTCGGCGCAAGGAACCTGTGTAATAATTACGAGGTAGCCTGTTTTAAAATAAGCACAATGTAATTTTTGCCAGTTGGGTAGCTTAAACCCAGCTGCAAGCATATCATCAAAAATTTTTCTGGCTACCGGCAAGTTCATCAGCCAATCATAATGCTCCTGCAGTGCCTCACCCTCTAACTGTTCGGTATGATAGGTTGCACCGTTGTTCCATGCATTATAAATATTGGCATGTGTAACATCGCCTGTGTTTGGAAGAAAAAATGCAGGAATAAATCCATTTTCGTCACTTAACCACCATTCATCTTCTGCCCGGTCTTTTTCGCATAACACAAACCCGCATGTCCAGAGATTATCTACTAACAGGTTCAATTCTTTGAATACTATAGTAGCCACTTCTCCCAACTCATTAGATTTTTGCATGGCCATGGTTCTTGAACGAACTCTTTCCATTGCTGCTTCAACCTGTGCTTCTCTTGCCTGTGCTTCTGCTTTTTGCAGGTCGAGAAAACGGGTATAAGTGCCATCGAACACTCCGGAAAACCGTTCTAACAACCGATGTGATTCCTCAGACAGGGGAGTATTGCTACTCAGCGCCAGCATTCCTTTCGAGAAATACGCTGCATAGATAATACGCCGTTCATCTTTTGAAAGTGTGGTTGAAAACATTTCCGATTTAACCAATTCATTTCGGTAACGATTATAGACTTGTATTTCGTCACTGTTCATTTCTACCAATAATGATTTCTGCTGTGCTTTCCATCCCCTATAGATTTTATTCATTACCGTCGGCTCATCAATACTATGCCGGAAGGATTGCGGTAATTGACTCCCCTGGACTGTGGCGAACACTTCCACCACATTTTCAGTTTCCTTTACGATGCCAATGGTCAGTTGTTCGACCGGCTCTCCTAATTCTTTCATTTGCTGAAAAAGAATCTGAGAGGTTTCATGCAATTCTTCGCTTTTTTGCATGGCCATTGTTCTTGCTCTCACTCTTTCCAACGCAAGTTCTATCTGTGCTTCTCTTGCCTGTGCTTCTGATTTTTGCAGATCTAGAAAACGGGTATAGGTTTGTTCAAAAACCTTTCCGAACCTTTTAAAAATATCATGCGCATCCACCGTAGGTTCATGTGTGTGAAAGGACAGGTATCCCTGTTTAAAAAATACATCATGGTATATTATTAACGAAGGAAGTGCAATACCAGCATCATCATATTTTTTTATAATCTCATTTATTCCATCCAGTTTTCTTAAAGAATTAAATTGTTTTTCCAATGCTTCGCCTGCAACTTCTTCTACATGGAATTCATCTCCTTTTTTAGCGGCTTCATATACACGCTTATAATGTGGTATTTCTGTATGTGGCAGTTTGAATGGAATTTGCATGCCACCTTCCTGTGAACTATTCCAAACCATTGCGGTTTTTTCATCTTCCATCCAGATATAAAATCCGCAGCTGCCTGTTCTAATGCCTAAGGATTGTACCTGCTGAAATAATAAGATGGCGGCATTCTGCAGTTCATCACTGTGTTGCATGGCCATTGTTCGTGAACGAATCTTTTCCAATGCCGTTTCAATCTTTGCTTCCCTCGCCTGCGCTTCTGCTTTTTGAAGATCATTAAATCGGGTATAGGTTTGTTGGAATACTTTTCCAAACCGCAAGAGTGTTTCATTCTCTTCATCTGTAAATGGAATGCCTGAAAAATTCTCTATGTACAGGCCAACATCCTCTAACAATACAGTGGATATGGCAAGTCCGGGGCAATTAAAATAGTATTCGCTGGTTTTCTCCGGCAATGCAGGGAATAACTGGAAGAGTTCTTTGTAAAATTTATTCTTTTCTTCAAAGGTCAGGTAGTTGGAAAAGAAAACATCTCCATTTTCCTTTGCTTTAATAAAACTATTCCAATGCGGAGAATCGAAATAGGGGATGGTTATTTCAGAAGGAACTTCATGCTCATCCGCGATCCAGATATGCATATCATCCCTCGTTTTAAAATCCATAATGAAGCCGGTATGTTCCATATGGATATTTAAAAGAATGAATTGATCAAAGACAATCTGGATCACCTTTTTGAGCTCTTCGCTTTTTTGCATGCCCATGGTTCTGCTTCGCACTTTTTCTAAAGCAGCTTCGATTTTTGCTTCCCTGGTTTGTGCTTCTGCATTTTTTAAATCAAGGAAACGGGTATAAGTGCCATCAAATACTGCGGCAAAACGTTCCAACGTTTTAATCGTTTCTATAGGTAATGGGAAGGGTGATGACATTGAAAGATGCCCTTTGGAAAAGAAAGCAAAGTTGACAACTCTCCGACCAGCTGAATCTTTACTGGAAATAGTAGTTCCTGTCATTTTGTTGCGGTAGATAACCCATCCTTCCAATGCTTCACCAGTAAGCTCAACAACCACCGATTTTGCATTTGTTCTCCATGCAGTAACTGCAGGTTTTAGCAAAGTAGGCTCGTTCATACTTCCATAGGCTGGCCGATCGATCTGTTCTCCACGACCTTCCCAGTCTGTGGCTCGAAATTCTATTTCATTTTTTGCTTCGTTGTAAATGCCAATCGTAGTTTGTATAAGTTCTTGTTGTTCTAATTTATTAAATTCCTTGAAAAGAAGAGCAGCTGTTCCCGACAATTCATCGCTTCGATGCATGGCCATGGTACTGCTTCTTACTCTTTCCAAAGCAGCCTCAATCTGCGCTTCTCTGGCCTGTGCTTCGGCCAGCTCGATATCTCTGAATCTTTGATAACTCAAGGAAAATACGTTTCGAAACCGATTGAATATGTCTAAGTCCTCTGGTTTCAAAAGCGTGTAAGTGGAAATACCCAGTCCACCATCTCCGATAGAATAGAAGCAGAAATGAATCTCGTCAGCCTCATCTAGAATAGGGTCCGGAAACTGATGATCATCTTTCCGGTATTGACGCCATTCGTTTAATGCCTGTCCTACAAAAGAGCTTTTGAACATAGCATCAGAGGATTGTTGCATCCGTTCAATCATCTCTTGCACTTTTGGATGTTTGTTTATTTCCACATGCTCGATGATACCCTCATGGTATTGGGTGAAATATTGGTAATTTATGTAATATCCATTGTTTTCACCGCCTACGATAGCCGTCTGTACATTCCTGATATTCTTTAGCTTAAGCAATTGTAATTGATCAGATATAACCTGACAAACATTGAGCATGTCATCTGGTTTGCGCATGGCCATAGCTACCGCTCGCACTCTTTCCAGTGCAGCTTCAATGGTTGCTTCCTTTGCCTGTGCGATAGCCAATTCAATGTCGATAAACCGACGGTAAGCCAATTCAAATACGTTACGAAATCGTTTGAATAAATTAATTCCCTCTTCATTCAGCGGATCATACGTTGACATGCCTAATGCCACAGGACCCAGCGAATACCAATAATAATTAAGTGATTTTGAGGTTTCTAAATAGGAATCAGCAAATTGGTTGGTTGTCTTTTGATACGAATACCAATCTTTCACATTTTCTCCTTTAATCGTTTCGGTAAAGATTTCTTCTGCGCCTTTCAACATCTGGTGGGCGAACAACTCCTGTATCGGATGGTTCTTGTAATCAACTTCAGTAGCTAAAAGCTTATCATGTTTTGTATAATATTCATAGTTAAGATACGTGCCTTTAGTTTCAGAAATAATTGCGGTTTGTACATTTCGTATTTCCCTCACGCCTAGTAGTTCTAGTTGTTCAGAAATCATGCGACATACTTCCAGCATGTCATCAGGCTTGCGCATGCCCATGGCCACAGTTCTTGCTTTCTCTAAAGCGGATTCAATTTCGAGTTCCTTGTTTTTTTGATTGAGTTCTTTTGTTCGTTGATAAACTTCACTTTCCAGTTCGCGATTGATCTTGATGGTCTCCGCGTTCGTTATATAGTTTTGTCCCGACAAACGGAAATCGGGAACAGAGCCATGAACGTGTATAATCCACCACTTGCCTTCTGTCTTTTTTAGGACGACCGTATTTCGAATGAGGGTCTTTTCCTCTTTTTCATTGATCATCTGAGCCCATTCTGTTTCATTTTCCACCCAGCCCATATCCTCCATGACGGAGGCCCTTTCCCATAAAATGCTCAGCTTAAATTTTTCAGGATATTGTTCAACACCTTTTTTATTGATAGCGAAATAGGCTGCCTTGCCTGATGCTTTTTCATCAAGGCCGGTGCCAATAAACGTAATAGTGTCTGCACATTGAAGGAACCGTTTTTCAATGTCCCTATCGGCCAGAGCCTGCCAGAAATTATTGGTGATAAGCAATAATTCAGCTTTTATAGACTCAATATTCCTCTCATTTTCTTGTGCCTTCATTTTTTTGGCGAATTCGATTTCTTTAGATTGTATATAATTTTACAGATTACAAGATGCTTTTGACAATTCCATTTACCTGGTTTTATAGCAGCCTCCTGCTTTTGTTTCCACAAGTAATTTACGGTTATGCGCTTTGACGATTGCGGCTTATGTCTGAATCACGGATGTATACGATTGAAGGATTTCACGGATTTCATTTTTAAAAGGTATTGTCCTTGTTATAGGCTAATCCGTGGATTAGGTTTTTGGTAGTTGAATGATAAATATACTGCCCTCTCCTTCCTTTGTTTCCACGTTGAGTTCCCCTCCATGTGCTTTTACAATATCATAACTTAGTGAAAGCCCCAATCCTGTTCCCTGTCCTGTAGGCTTGGTCGTGAAGAAGGGCTGGAAGATTTTGTCGAGGATTTCTTTAGGGATGCCGGGGCCGTTGTCGGAGACGGAGATAACGACATTGTTGGCTCCTAAATCCCCTAAAGGGGGCTTCAATAGTTTAGTCGTTACTGTGACTGTCGGCTCAAAATTCAAGTCCCCTTTAGGGGATTTAGGGGCTTGAGTGGGCTCGTTATTTAAGTCCCCTTTAGGGGATTTAGGGGCAGACGAAGTTGATACAGCATAAAACGCATTCGTGATCAGATTCAAAATCACCCTCCCAATTTCCTGTGGGATAATATCAATCTTTCCAATGCTTCCATCATAATCAGTTTTCATGGTGGCATTAAAGGATTTATCTTTTGCTCTAAGGCCATGGTAAGCAAGGCGTAGATATTCGTCGGCCAATGCATTGATATCTGTTGGTTCCTTTTGGCCACTGCTACTTCGACTGTGTTGGAGCATGCCTTTGACAATGGCATCCGCACGTTGGCCATGGGCTAATATTTTCTCAAGATTTTGTTTGACGTCTTCGGCCAGCGATATCGCTTCTTTCTGATTTCCGATGGCTAATTCATCAATCATTTCGGTCAGTAGTTCCTGGCTGACATCTGAAAAATTATTCACAAAGTTTAAAGGGTTTTGGATCTCATGCGCTATGCCGGCTGTAAGCTCTCCGAGGGAGGCCATTTTTTCGGATTGGATGAGTTGTGCTTGCGCCGCTTTCAACTCTGCCAGGGATTTGGTGAGCGCTTCATTGGTTTCTTCTATAGCTTTCCGTTTATTCTCCAGTTCTTCGATCGTTTCTTCAAGCAGGATGGCGGTCGTTCTCTTTACTTTCTCCGTTCGGTCAAGCTTAAAGAGTGCGATTTCCAGTTCTTTATCAACATCTTTGATCGATTTCAGCATTCCTGCTTTTTCTTCCGGAGTCAAGTGGGTTGATTCCTCGAGGAAGGTATATAGGCCTTGCAAATGTTGATTCATTCGGAAAAGATAAAGATTACAAGGCGGAATTCAGATTATCCTTTTTCCTTCAGTACAACACAGCAGGTGGTCAGATTGTGCATCTCAAGGTTCCCATCAGTTGCCCTTGCTAGCTCTGCATTAGAAAACATACCGACCATAGGTACATCCCAGACACTTCTGACGCCTTCAATTTCCTTGCTCATCAACGGGCCCAGGGACATCAATCTGCCTGCGCAGCTATACATGATCACGGCGTCCGCCTCGGGCATTTCTGTTGCTTTTAAGCCTTTGATGCCATCCACAACCTTATCGATGACATCAAGATCCGGCGGAAGAGAGAAGCGTACTTTAGCACCTTGGGGGATTGAACCGCTGCAAACGAAAGAACCGTCTTCCCAATTGACCAAGAGGCCTGGCCGCATGACAGGGGCACCTTTTTCTCTTTGCAGTTGTAATGGAAACTGTGTGGCAATTTCAACCATGAGCATGGCATTGTCCTTATTGAGGTTATCAATACCGCTATATTTTTGGGTGAGTTCAAGGACCGGAACATTTTCAATGGTATAGATTCGGTTGCCTTCGCTCTTGGTGACTAATTTTTCTGTTCCCATGGCTTTCCAGCCACAAGTGGCGATCCCTTTGATTATGATTTTGCTTTCATCTAGTACAATGGTGACAATTCCTCTGTTGCTTGATTTTCCATTGGTAAAAACAAATTGATCTGTAAACGTGAAATCATCCCCTGCCATGACTCCATACACATTGACCTGTTTTCCGATGATATCTTCAAAACCAAGCAACAACTGCTCAGCATCCGTTTCCAGGTGACTCCCCGCAATCAAAAAGGCAGGCGTTTTAAATTTTTCAAGGGCTTTCCTGGCCATGCCTTGAGTGATGTCCTTGTAGTTTTTGTCTGGGTACTCGTCAAACATGACCATGAAATAGTCGCGGTTGATGTCGAGTAACAAGATGGCGATCGTGTTTTTGCCAATTTCTTCATCGATAAATTCTCCATTCGTGGTCGCGCCGTATATGGCAATCTCGGCATCATCGAGCACTTTGCAGACTGCATCTCTGTCTTGATGAATGGATTGGAAGACAAGCGCTAGGGTAGGAGTGAAGCCGTCAGCCATGCTGTTGTCAAGTGCGGTTTTTATTTCTTCAGGGGAGTTTCCTTTTATAGATTTTGCTTTCATTTGGATGTTTATAGGTTGATGAGTATATAAGTTGATGAGTTGATGAGTTGATGTGTTGATATGCTTATGGGCTTATATGCTTATGGGCTTATGTGAGTATACGTGTATTTGGTTAACTCATTTTTCATTCTTCATACTTCGACTCCGCTCAGCACACCGCTTTTCATTTTCATTTTTCATTTTTTATTTTTTCTCTTTCAAAGCTACCCAGCTGCATGTCGTCCCGTGAAAATCAAGATAGCCGCCTTCTGTTCGTCCGTACTCGCCATAGGAGAAAAAGCCGACTAAGGGTGCATCCCAAACCTCTTTAAGGCCATTGATTTCGTCTTCGACAAGTGGACCTAAGGTGCTGAATCGACCAATACAGGAAAAGACGATCATGGCATCCGCATTGGGTAGGGTAGTGTCCTTTATCTTTCGAGCGCTTTCGATCACCGTATCCACCACGTCAAAATCCGGAGGCAGTGAGAAGCGGATGCTTGACCCCTGGGGCACATATCCACCTGTCATGACTGCCTTAGTCTCCTTGTTATACATCATGGGAGGTTTCATGGTAGGCATTCCTTTTTCCCGTATCACCTGAAATGGAAAACTCATTCCTATCTGGTTTATGAGATCAAGCTCATCATCAAGTCTAACTTTCAAGCCTGTAAATTTGATGAGCATATCAAGGGCAGGCTGATCATCGATGGTTTCTATCCAGTTGCCTTCGCTTTTTGTAACTGTTTTAAGCGTGCCCACACCTTTCCACCCTGATACTGCCTGGCCTGCAATTTCGATTTTGTCATGGTCGAGGAAGAGTGCACAAATACCTCTTTCACTGAAATGATGATTTGTAAAAACGATACCACCTTGCATTCTGATATCATCACCGGCTACGCCTCCCATGATCGTCGCCTCGGGCCCCAGGATATCGGTAAAGCCTTCAATGATTTTTTCCCCGATCAGCTCAATATGCGATGTGGTTAACAATATTGCTGGATGGTGGAAGGTTTCTTTTCCTTTCTCTGCGACTTGTTTGGCGACATCTCTTTCCGACCCTGCAGCGCAATCTCTTATGACGATTTGATAATATTCCTTTGCCACATCCAGGAGCAGTATTGCGGCAGATTGATGTTCAATACCTGTGTCTGTAAACTCGCCAGCCGTACTTGCTCCAAAAATATTCAACCCCGCTTCCTCCAGTACCTCCATCGTCCCTTTTACATCCATTAGAATAGAAATAAACACGATGGCAAGGGTCGGCCTGAAGCCATCAGCCATGCTGTTTTCAAGCGCGGTTTTTATTTCTTCAGGGGAGTTTCCTTTTATAGATTTTGTGTTCATTTGGATGTTTATAGGTTTATAAGTTGATGAGTTGATGAGCGTAGTCGAACCATCTCCGGTTGGTGAGCCTGTCGAACCATCACTTTTCAGTTAAAGCTACCCAGCTATTGGTCGTAGAGTGAAATTCATGTTTGCCATTTTCGGCTTTGCCAAATTCGCCATACGTATAGAAGCCAGCCATGGGTACTCTCCACACTCCCTGTAATCCTTCATTTTCCTGTTGTGCCATAGGGCCTAATGCAGCAAGCCTGCCTGCACAAGAAAAGATGAGCATGGCTTCTGCTTCGGCATGAGCTTCTCGTTTTATGGTTTCAGCTTTTTCAACGATCGTTTCTACGATATCAAAATCCGGCGGCGTGGAAAAACGAAACTTTGAGCCTTGTGTTATATTGGATTCACATATTAATGCTCCTTTGCCTCTGTCATAGCCCATAGGATTGCACATCATCGGTGCTCTGCCTTCGCGTTCAATCTGAAATGGATATTGATTACCTAAGGATTCAAAGAAATTGATCTGATCTTCCATCGAAGGGATATCACTGCCCAGATAGCGCAGGTACATTTCCAGGGCCGGTTGGTTGTCTATCGTATAGAGCAAATTGCCTTCGCTTTTCGTTATAGTCCGGTTGACACCAACGGGTTTCCAGCCTGAGATGGCGACACCAAGGAGTTGTACCTTATCTTCATTAAGTACCAGTGCCATCATTCCATAATCTGTGGATTGTTTTTTTGTAAAAACATAGGTGCCAGTAAAACTGATATCATCTCCGGCCATGCCGCCAAACATATTGACATGCGACCCTACCGCGTTTTCAATAGCTCGGATTAAGCCTTCGCCATCCATCATTTTTCCATCCGCTGCCAGTAATGTACTGAGAAGAATAAAAGCAGGATTTTTAAATTTTTGTAAAGCGGCCTGGGACATGTGCGTAGCAGCTTCCTCCACACTTCTGTTGCCGATGTCTTCAAATAGAATGGTGTAATACGCTCTGTTGATGTCCAGTAAAAGGATTGCAGTTTCCCCTTCGCTCTGGTGCCCATCAATAAATTCATTAGAGGAAGTTGCACCAATGATATCTATGAGATTTGCGTCCAACAGTTCACAAATGGCCTTTCGATCCTGTTTGATGGAAATAAAAACAAAAGCCAATGTTGGCTTGTATCCATCAGCCATGCTTTGTGCAAGTGCGGTTTTTACTTCTTCAGGAGAGTTTCCGCTGATTGATTTTGCCTTCATGAACTGTTAAATGGTAATTGTTAAATAGAAATTAAAATACACGCAATACACAATGCAAACTCATCAATACTCACTACTCATGCTTCGACCTGCTAATGCTCAACCATGTGCTGCACTTCGACTACCTTTCACTCATCCATGTTCGCCCGCTCAGTACGGCGCAGCTCAGCAACCGCCACTCACAACTCACAATTCACAACTCACAATGCAGATCTCACTTTTTCTTCCCAATTGTCTTTTTCAAATCCTCACACCCATCCGGTTCCATGGTAAAAGCAACCGTCACAATTTTCCATCCTTCTTTGTTTTTAACCAAGGTGAATATATCCACTCCACAATGGGAAAACTTGCCACTCAAATTCAGTTCATACGGTACCCACGCCATGGCCACTTGTTGGTGTATTTTTATTTCAATGTCCAGCAACCATTCCTGTATGACCTGGACAGGGTTTATAAACTTCTTAATCCTGTCCTCAAAAGTTCGCATTGAAATACGCACTGAATCACCTTGCTCCTGGACGGCCCAGGTTTGTCCCCCCGGCAGGACGATGCTTTTGAATAGTGTGGTATCCTGCTTTGCCAGGGCCTCAAAAAACTGGTTTACTTTTTCAAGGACGAGTGCTTTGTCCGATTTGATATCCTGCTGGGAAAATCCGCAGACAGAAGAGATCAGGAGCATTGACAAAAGCAGTATAGATTTCGGGAATCGACGATGCCAGATGATCGACTGGCGGTTCGGGATATCGCCAGGTACTCTTTTCAAGGCTGCTAAGTTAAGACAGCTTTTGACATTAAGGAGGAGCGCGGTCAGTTTCTTCATTTTAGTTTTTAAATGGAATGGATAGGTGGTTATGCTTTCATGTCATGCCGCAGGTAGTTTGATTATAAATTCGGTGCCTTCACCTTCTTTTGTATTTAAGCTGATTACCCCGCCATGCGCTTTGATGATGTCGTAAGATAGGGATAACCCTAATCCTGTTCCTTGGCCGGTTGGCTTCGTGGTGAAGAAGGGCTGGAAGATTTTGTCAAGGATTTCTTTTGGGATGCCTGGGCCGTTGTCGGAGACGGAGATAGTAACAATGTTTGCCCCTAGATCCTCTGTGCTACGTTTTGCCCCTAAATCCCCTAAAGGGGACTTCAATAGTTTAGTCGTTACTGTGACTGTCGGCTCATAATTTAAGTCCCCTTTAGGGGATTTAGGGGCCATTGAAACAGCATAAAACGCATTCGTAATCAAATTGAGGATCACCCGGCCAATGTCCTGTGGGACCAGATTGATCATACCTATGCTTTCATCAAAATCACTTTTGATCGTAGCATTAAAGGATTTATCCTTGGCACGAAGGCCATGGTAGGCGAGTCTCAAATATTCATCTGCTAACGCATTGATGTCGGTGGGTTCCTTTATGCCACTGCTGCTTCGACTATGCTGCAACATACCTTTGACGATGTCATCGGCTCGTTTACCATGAAGTGTTATTTTTTCCTGATTATCTTTTATGTTTTCTGCAATCGTCCTGGCTTCCTCAAGGTTTTGTTTATCCATTTCAATTTTCAGTTCGTCAATGAGCTCAGTATTTACTTCTGAAAAATTATTAACGAAATTTAACGGATTCTGAATTTCATGGGCAATGCCTGCAGTAAGTTCCCCAAGCGATGCCATTTTTTCGGATTGGATGAGTTGCGCTTGAGTCGATTTCAAATCAATGAGGGCTTTTTCAACATTCACTTTCTGTGTTTCAATTTCAGTCTTTTGCCTTTGAAGGATAGTATTAGCTTTTTTTCTACTGAGGTTGTTTCTAAAAAGCATGAGGGCAATAATGGTAAAGACTCCTAATCCTGTCAGGAGGGCATACTGTTTTACATTGTTTTGGTAGATAGTTCTCCTCCCTTCTTCCTCTATGCTGCGCAGTTGATCCTTGAAAGCAAGGGCCTGAATTATATTTTGATTATGCTGATTAAAAATAAACTCCCTTGTGGATGCTTCCACCCTCGAATAATAATAGGCACTATCAATTTGTTGCAAGCGTTCGAAAAGATCTCTTTTGAAACTAGCAGCGGCTAACTTAAGATTCGGATTATTGGTTCGCATGGCTAGATGCCACAATTCCTGCGTTTGGTGTTGTGCATCCTGAAGTCTATCGTTTGCAATCAGAAAAGCTATATATCGATTATAAAAGGGCAATTTTCTTGCTTCCACTTTTATTGAATCGGACAGGAGTAATGCCTTTTTGTAGCAAGCATCAGCCGATTCATTTTCACCCATTTGAGCACGTATGAAACCATTCAAAAACATGGCTTGATACGTATAATAGATGAGATTTGCCCTCAGACTCGTTTGCGTAAGGGCTGACACATAGTATAGTGCAGAATCTAATTGCCGGGTATCTGAATAATAGCGTGCTAAGTTTCTTTGGTATTGAACAAGCATATAATCATACATGCCGGAGGAAGGATCAGGTAGATACTGTCCCCCTTTGAGCGTGTACCTATATGCTTCGTTGGAATTTAAAAGCACCGTATACACGTTAGCAATATCAAAATACAATGAGCTTATTCTACGTTTATCAATAAATTTTTCTGCCAGGGGCAACGCTTTAAAATAGTACTCCAGTGCAGCTGTGTTATCCCCTTTTACAATAAATAAGAAATACCCAATCCAATTATAGGCAGTGGCCAGCATGGATTCGTTGTTTTCTTCCTGAGCAATGATCAATAGGGTTTCACAATCAGCAGAGTCTATATTGATTCCGGAGTAGGAGTCCTTGTATTCCAAAACTTTTACCAACGCATCAAACCGCTCAGCGGGTTTGGTGGTATGGTCTAAAACATTTCTCAAACTATCGAGATGAGTGTCTTGTGCTGCGATTACCTGTAGGATAGCTGTATATAGAAAGGTAATTAAGAATATCCTCATTATTCAGCCAATTTAGCGATGAACAAACTGCTTTCCTTCGTTTCCTTTTCCACATTCAGTTCCATGATCTTTGATTTGAAAAAGAACCACAATGAATTTTTGTCTTCTTCAGAATTATCGTTGCGCTGCTGTTTTGAAATAATAAAACTGACCGATCCCGAATCATCAATGAAAAGTGCTTGCTTCAAGCTATCATACTTTGCCTGACCTTTTGATGAGAGGGGGAGCGTAAACAGTATGAGGATAAACAGCCGGATAGATTGGATCATAGTTTAGTCTTATGGATTATTTAACCGGCCCCAGGTATTTGTCAAACCAGGCAAGGGTCTCTCCCGCGAAATCTGTACGAGGTACCAGGTGACCCGATTCGTAAATGATCAACTTCTTTTGTGGTTTCTTGGTGCCAAGAAGATTGAACATCGGTTTCTGAGAGGTTTCCACCGGAAAATACATATCATGTTTCCCATTGAGCATCAGGACCGGCTGGGTGACGCGCGGAAGGAAATTGATCTGATCGACTTCGGGTAAGGCAGGTGTCATGCACATACCACCTACATTGAGTACGATAGCCTTAATCCGCTTTTCGATGGCAGGCATGATACCGCCCATAAATCCTCCCCAGCTCCAGCCAACATAACCAACTTTGTCGTTTTGCATATCTGTACGAGTTTCAAGATAATCAAGGGTCCTACCAATGTCCTTGCGCCACATGATCACATGGTCTTTGTAAAACACTGTCGCTTCTGGCAGATCTGATTTGATATTATCATGACGCTCATGGGTGCCCTTGTAGATCGGCCGGACAATCGCTCTTCCGCTTTTTAGCAAAAAATCAATGCGCCCCTCGATGCCATCAGGGTTATATATTTTGGAATACAAATCTCCTGAACCCGGAAAGAAAAGTACAGGCTGATATGGTGGCTTTTTATTTTTGGGAAGGTAGAGATAAAGTTCTATCCTTTCATTATTGTATCCTGCATCAAAGGAGATTTTTTCAATGGTCCAGTTCTCGCGGTCAAGTGTTGCATCTGTTTTTTCATTCAGCGGTGTTTTGTCGTAACTGAACTGTGTGAGGAAAAAGTCAAAAGTTTTATCATCTACAGGCTTTTCAATTAAATAGTTGCGGAAGGCCAGCGCTACAGGTTTAAGCAAAGTAGCTATTGTTGTATCACCTGGCAAGACCTTAATACATCTGAAGCCATTCGTCAGACTACGGTCAATGGCAGGCTGAAAGTATGCGTCGTTGTATGCATATGAAGGATCATTCCAGCCTCCACCCAGAATATATCGGTGTGCCGCATTAGTGCTTTCATTGGAGCACCATTCACGGGCATTTCCGGCCAGGTCATAGAGTCCAAAAGTGCTGATACCCGGAAGTGAGCCAACAGGGATTGTGCCTTTGCCACTGAAGTTGCTAAAAGGCACGATAAACTCAGTCCGCCACGTAGCAGCCACCGCACCCCAGTGGAACACAGTCGGTAATTGCTTGCCTGCATAAGTAGCATAGGCATCAGCTTCATACCAGGATACACCTGTCACAGGGTGTAATGTATGTCCATCAGGATATGTCCCCGCTTCCCATGTCGCTGGGCCCGGTCTTCCTGTTTTATCCAGGAATAGTGTAACAGCTTGCTCAAAAGATATTTCTTTCCCATTTTGGATGAAAGGATGCTTCCAGTAGGACCGGTCTGTGTAACCTCCGGCTTCAATAAATTTTCCAAAGGCTTCATTGGTGACTTCATGGCGGTCGATGAGGAAACCATCCACGTCTTTTGGCCCGTGTTGTTCCAGACCTACGAGGTACATATGCGTTGAAGATTTTGGCATTCGCACCATATCATCAGGAAGGGTGCTCGTTGAGTCCAGTTGAATTAGGGCTGTATCGAGTCTCATAGGTTCTGCAGCCAGGGAACCGGCATATTCAATGGTCTGAAATCCTTTTTTTCGGAATTCCAAACGTAGGTAGCCGCGCGGAAATCGTACATCGGTCAGCGGAGTAGTGCCCGCAGATCTCCATTCAGCTTCAGGTGTATGGTAGTCTTTCCAAAATACTTCTGCACCTTCAGGCTCGGTCCTCAATTTAGGTGTAGCAGAGATTATGGGCCATAATTTAATAAGTACAGAATCCTCAGCAATATATTTTTCCGCCTCTACACCCATGTCAAAAGCTTTAGTAGGTACACGAAAATTTTCGAGGACCAATTTGTCAATTGCAGGAAGTAGATCGTTGCGCGCGTGTTGTTTTTTTAAGGTGGATGGAATAAAGAAAGAAGCGGCCATGGCTATGGCTAATATTGGTAATCCAATAGACAGAACCTTCCGTGCGGGGAATGATTTTTTTTGTTTGTCCAGCGCGGATGGAGAAATGGCTGAGCCTGGTGTTCGTACAGGGACCGCGGTTTCGGCATGGAAACTATTGATATCGACCTCGTAGATGTTTACGGGTTCCTTTACATTCTTCAGATTTTCTTCTTTGACAAATGTGGAGATAATCCCTTGTTTGTTGGAAATATTCTTGTGAACTGATTCGGAAATCCAGATGGCGCTAATAGGGGCTAAAGCCTGCAGTCGTGCTGCGATATTGACGCTGTCACCGAAGACATCATTATTTTCAAAAATGACATCGCCAAGATGGATGCCGATACGCAATTGTAAGCCTTCAATGTTTTCACAGGCTTTGATCATCAGGCAAGCGCAATTGACAGCATCAATGACGGTAGAAAAACTTGCCAGGGTGCCATCGCCAAGCTCCTTGATGTAACGGCCACCATGGGTTTCGATGAGTGGTTTCTGGAGCAGCCGGTTTTTGCGGAGGATATCAAAAGCTTGCTTTTCATCATGACCCATCAATGCGGTATAGCCCACGATATCAGTAAACATAATGGCTGCAAGCTGGCGAGAGGAGGTCATGCGTTATTGTTTGGCCTGAAAGATAGTATAAAGGGCGGAAAAGGCGAAACAGGAAGGGTAAAGTCTAATCACAGCATTGAGATAGTATTTGATGTTTGAAAAACATCAAAATAAGTGCCGTAGGTACGCCCAAATTTTTAAAGTGTGGGATCAACATCACGAAAATGCAATTAGATTTTTACAAACCGCACAGAGAAATTACAGGCTGGAGATACCAAATTAAACCAAATGCACCTTGCAATAATAGCCCACCAGAGATCAGGTGTGAGGGGTTATCAGTCAGGATTCCTGTTAAAAGTAAGGTCCTTTGCATATTTATAATCTGCAACGTAGGATCTTTAAATCCGGAACAATATTGAACCATTAGATATTCAGCAGCAGCGTATAGTCTATTAAGGTAAAATCAAGATCCATCCTATTTTTAGTAATCAATTTGGGTGAAGCTTTACAGGTTTTATTTTGTTGATTTATTCGATCATTAAATATAGTTAAAGTGCTTATCAGGCACTTTGTCTTTCCTTACCTTTGCTGCAGATTTTGTATTTAAATGCCTTTTCTATGAAAAATGCCTACCTGATTTTAAGTTTATTCCTGTTGGTGAGCGGACATGCGCTTTCCCAGTATGCCCAGGATACTGTACCTCCTCAACCTGCACCTCCACCACAACCTGCACAAGGAACCCAGGCTGTTACGGCAACCCAACCTCAAAAAACTATTGATTATAGCGGTGGGTACGGATATTTTTTTACTGGGTTATCCTGGATTGAACCAGCTGATCTGGTCAGCCACTTGCAAAGCCCGGAAGTGTTTGGATCAGCATTTAATTGGGACAACCTCGCTATCAATACCGGATTTGAAGGTTTTGCTGAGATCCACAGACTATTAGTAGGAGGTGGAGGGTTCGGATCCATCACGCAGAATATGGAATCGGATCTAGGTGTACTGCGTTTCGCATTCGGAGGTGGGTATGCCAAAGTAGGCTATGTAGTCTATCAGCAGCCCCGCTATTTCGCTTCCCTGATGGCTGGCTTTGGTGGAGGCGTTATGTATGTCGGGATTGAAAATACCTCCGATCAAACCCCGATCTACTTTAGCAGCAATAATCCAGTCTTTCCTCGAGGGGATGAAGATTATTTCAGGGGCTTTCTGCTCTATGATCTGGCGGTCAACAATAAATTTATTGCGACCAAAATCAATCAAAGTAGCCGGAAATTCGGAGGCCTCATGGTAGGATTGGATCTCGGTGCCACTATAGCGCTACCTGTTGATACATGGAGAGATGATGAAGGTGCCGTAACAGGTATTCCTTCTCCCGGATCTTTTGTGAGTCCATATCTTCGACTCACCATCGGTGGAGGTGGATTCAGGAAGCATTATGATTCATCAAGATGAAAGTTTGGTGAATTGTGAATTGTGAATTGTGAATTGTGAGTTTCGGTTGCTGAGCTGCGCCGTACTGAGCGGGCGAACATGGATGAGTGAAAGGTAGTCGAAGTGCAGCACATGGTTGAGCGTTAGCAGGTCGAAGCATGAGTTGTGAGTGTCTTTGGCGAAGCGACAAACTTCGCTCACTGTCTTGCACTTCTTACTGTCTTGCACTGCTCACTATCTTGCACTTCTTACTGTCCTGCACATCTCACTGTCTTGGACATCTTACCGTTTCACGCCTTATACCTATCTTTAGACTTATACCTCCCATCAACCTTATGCGTAAGAGCGTCTTATATTTTTTTCCGGTTTTCCTGATGGCAGCAGTCTTTGCCACTCCTATGGCAGGCCAGGTATCCAACCCTAAAGCAATAAAGGCATTGATCAATAAGTACAAGGCCGACGCGCGTGGACCGTATCTTGATATACGATGGTTTTGTAAAGATGGCTCAACCCGAGTAGCTCGTGATCCATGCCCAGGTGAGAAGCAGGGATATCAACACGCCCGCCTTAAAGACGAGGTCAATGCATTAGCTAAAAAAGAACATGTTTTTCTTGGTCAGATTCTCGCTTCTACACCCCATGCGGATTTCTGGGATAGCGATAAAGCCCAATCACGGCTGAAACAATATCAACTCGAACAATATCTGCGCAATATTGATCACGGATGGATAAACCGTCGCGCACAATTTTATCGTGGTGCAGTACAGGCTGAAGATGAAAATGAATGGGGTGTGGAGTTTTACTTTTGGGTACTTGCTGATGCAGATAAAATTGCAGAAAATTATTTTCTGATTCGACAGAGTGCAAAGGATATCCCACATCACGCAGAGAATAACAATACACAACTCGTTCGCGCTTTATCCAGCGAGATCGCAGAAGCGTATCCTGCCTTTCAGGATTTGCGGATCAAAATACATGGTCTCCCCGATGAAAAATTAATCCAGCAGGTCATTCAGTTCCAACAGAGCCATAAGGATAAGATTCCCATCGCATTGACGCCAAAGTTTGCGGGATTGATTGATGGCTTGAAGATCATGTACCGTCCTTTCGATGTCAGTGATTTTGTGGTTCATCGCAAAAAACTGCCACTGGGCATTGAAGCAGATGACATCATGCTGAAATTTGTAAATCAGTATCCGGGATTATCTTCTCCTGCTGCACGCTGCCTCCTTCTAAGCCAAACCGCACTGCAGCTACGGAAGCAAATCACCACACCCATGAAGGGCAACGGCAGGTTGGCATTGATTGATATTTCTAATAAACTGGAGAGCCTGTTAAATCAGGAGATTGCCCAATGGAAGCCAACTTCTTTAAAAGAATTACTTACGCAGGTATACTGTCTTTCTGAAGCGGCCGTTGGGTTTGGTTTCCTCGAATTGTGGGAATGGGAACAATTGCGTAAAGCCATGGAACTGCCGGTCGGTAAATCCATGACCTTGCAAAAGCTGAGCGAATTTAGTGATGCAGGTCGGCAGATAGCAGAGTGGGGGGCAGGTATGGTTCGTGCAAATTATTTTCCCGTCATTAATTTATACAAAGATTTTGAGCCTTTAGCCATTGGTTTTTTTGATGACCGGGTGCGCTCTTCCGTGCTCTTGCATTTAGGCATTGCCGTAAGCCGTCTAGGTGATGAGGTGGCGCATGAAGCTGATTTTTCAAATGATGTATTAGCTATTCCTGACCAGTCTTCTATCCGTGGGCTCAATCCGGGTTATGCCGTTGGTCAGTTGATGGTGGTGACCGAATCACCAGAGAAAGTTGTTCTTTCTCCTGACAAAATTTATGTCTTTTATCAGGCACCGGATAATCTCAAGCCAGTAGCGGGTATTGCTACCGTCACGGAAGGGAATATGGTTTCCCATGTGCAGTTGTTAGCCAGGAACCTTGGCATTCCGAATGCTGTCATTTCCAAAGAAAATATGGAAGCCATTCGTGCTTTTCACCGTCTTGATGTTTTCTATGCGGTCTCTAACAAAGGCACTGTGATCATTAAGCCCTGGTTTACCATGGCACCGTGGGAGTTTGAACTTTTTAAAAAGAAGAAGGAAAGGGAACAAAAAATTTCGGTTCCCATAGATCGTATTTTGCTGGACAATCCCCACATCCTGAATCTTAACCTGGTCAATGCATCCTTATCCGGAAAAGTATGCGGCCCGAAAGCAGCTAACCTTGGACAACTAAAGCAGATGTTTCCGGAGAATGTAGTGGAAGGATTGGTCCTTCCTTTCTCCATTTTCAGGCAACACATGGACCAGACGATTCCCGGGCAACAGACCACGTATTGGAATATGATGTACGGCACTTTTAAAGAAGGAGAGCGGATGCGCAATAGCGGAGCCTCTGAAGCGGACATTGAGGCTTACCTGCTGCATGGACTGGATTCACTCCGCACATATATCAAGAAGATGCCTTTGCTTCCTGCATTTAGAACTGAAATGCAGCAACAATTCCTTTCCGTGTTTGGGCAGCCAATAGGAAAGGTTCCGGTCTTTGTGCGAAGCGATACCAATATGGAAGACCTCAAAGACTTCACAGGTGCGGGACTTAATCTTACAGTCTTCAATGTTGTTGATGCTGAAAAGATCTACCAGGGTGTTCGCGATGTATGGGCGTCACCTTATACCGAGCGGAGTTTTAAATGGAGACAGCGGTACCTGAACAATCCTGAAAATGTATTTCCATCCATTGTGATCATTCCGAGCGTTGATGCCGATCATTCAGGCGTGATGATTACCAAAGGAATTACAACGGGCAGCGAGAAGGATATTACGGTTGCCTTTAATCACGGTGTCGGTGGTGCCGTGGATGGCCAGGCAGCAGAAACCTGGTTGCTGAATGCAGATGGCTCAGAATTGCTGATCACACCGGCGAGGGAGTCAACTTACCTGTCTATACCAACTACCGGTGGGAGTATTCGCAGGCAAGCTACATTTAACAACCGGATCCTTACGCCTTCAGCTCTTAAAGCCTTGAGGGCACTTGCTGCCCGAATACTTAAAGAATTGCCAAACGCACCGGGCATTAGTACCTCAGGTCCATTTGATATGGAGCTTGGTTTTAAGGATGATAAGATGTGGCTTTTCCAGGTTCGTCCATTTGTAGAAAACAAACAGGCTGCCGCATCCGTCTACTTACAGTTTATAACACCAACGTTTGATGGTCAGCAAACTGTTTCACTTGATATGACTATTTAAGCATGGTATACAGAAGCATTGCACTGACTTTCATCTTCTTTTTCCTGTTTACTACAGGAGCGCCGTCGTATCCGATCGATGCGTATCAACTCACCAATATTCGCCGGCTTGAGTACCTGCAGCAGGTGGTCGATGGAGAAATCAAAGGTACCTTGCCTGTGCCGGGTGCTATGAAATCAATCAATGATATATGTCTTAACCTGATGAATCCCATGGGCGATAGCCTCTATGAGATTCCACCTTCTGATCCTGCATTACAGAAGGCTTTAAATAGTTTGTTTCCAGGACTCAATGAAAATTATAGCGTAGCGTTGCTTGATATTACGGTCGGACGGCCTGCGCGGTATGCGGGACGTAAAGAAACGGCAGGATACCAGCCAGGCAGTGTGGGTAAGCTCGCTGTACTACTGGCTGTTTTTGCAGAACTCGCCAAAATTTACCCTGACTCTTTTGCAATGAGGCAGGAGCTTTTATGTACGAAAGAAGTTCGTGGAGGTGTATGGGCATTGACCGATGAGCATACTGTTTCCATATTCAATACACAAACGCAGAAGCTTAACAAGAGGACTGTGCAGGCTAAGGATGTGTTTCTGCTTTATGAATGGCTTGACTACATGATGTCGGTCAGCAACAACGGGGCTGCGGCTGTATGCTGGCGAGAAGCGATTCTGATGCGCGTATTTGGGAAAGATTATCCGGATCTGACAGAAGCAAAAGCTGAAGCATATTTTAAGTCAACCCCTAAATCTGAACTTTCAGAACTGGCCATTTCTGTGGTCAACGAACCATTACGCGCTCTAGGCATATCACATGATGAGTGGCGTCTTGGGACTATGTTCACGAATGGCGCATCCGGGCGTATTCCACCAAAGGGCGGTAGTATTGGGACTCCAGTGGGTTTGATGAAATTCCTTGTCAAACTGGAACGCGGTCTTGCCGTCGATGAGGAGAGCAGTCTCGAAATGAAGAGATTGTTTTATATGACGGACCGGCGCATACGGTATGCTTCAGCACCGGCATTGCGTGATGCGGCTGTCTATTTTAAATCGGGCAGTCTATATAAGTGTCGTCCTGAAGAAGGATATTCATGCGCAAAATATAAAGGCAATGTGGACAATTTTATGAATAGTGTAGCCATCATAGAGCATTCGGATGGCACAACTTATATGGTAGCGCTCATGTCCAATGTGCGCAAGAAGAACAGCGCGAATGACCACATGGCACTGGCGGCTTCAATCGATAAGATCCTACGTGGGCGTTGATTAACTTTCAGCAATATGGGTATCATCATATGTGACATTTTGGAAAAATCCTTAAGCTTAAGTAAGCCCCCTTTAGGCGATTTAGGAGCAAAACGTATTCATCCGCGTACGACAGATCAAAAAGAACATGGTCATGGGAGTATCATATCAGCCGTCTCCTGACGGCATGTAATAGTCATTAATAAATCTACCCTTTCTTCATATGACTTCATGGTAAGCCTCTCACTGTCTTACACCTCTCACTGTCTTACACCTCTCACTGTCTTACACCTCTCACTGTCTTACATTTCTTACTGTCTTACACCTCTCACTGTCTTACATTTCTTACTGTCTTACACCTCGCGGCTCAGTATCTTCTTAGCAAACATACTGATTCTCGGATGTTCATCCTTTGCCGCCAGATGTAACAGCGGCGTATATTTTTCTTTAGCGATCGCTTCTATCAAGGAGAGAACCGCCAGTTTGACAAGATCATCATCGCCTTTCAATAAGCGCTCAAAGCTCGATAGTTTAGTGAGTATTTCAAGGTCCAGTCTGGCCATCACTTCATCAGACATGGTTTCCAGTGCGGCTGTTTCAATGATAGGAATGACTATCTTTTTCAAAGCCGGTTCGAGGATGTTATCCAGCAACTCAACTGTATTCATGCGGACGCCTGGATCTTCATGGTGAAGGTCCTTGAATAAGGGTAGAATGACACCCGGGGGATACGCCAGACCTATAACCCAAAAAATATGCTCAAGTATGTTGTTGCATTTCCGTTCCAGTAACTCAATCAATTCGTTCAGGGCCATGCTGATCTTCGGATCATCTTTATATCGCTCCAGATTTTGCTTGGATGTAAAGCTTAAGATCAGTGTGTCCTTGTAGAGGGCTACGTCTTCTGTAATGATAGGTAATAGGCGTTTCCAACCTATAGTGAGATGAGGAAACTTGGCTTTAATCTTATGAAGGGAATCCAGTGCTTCAATTTTTACAGCCCGATCTTCGTGTTTAACTAATTCAAAGAGGTAATCAACCGCTTGTTGTGTATCCATCGACTCCGCAAGTGCAGGCAATTGAATCAAGAAATCCGTTTTTGTCTCTTTTTCATGACTTATTTCTTCCAGCAGCGGGAGCAATTCTGAAGGTTCATATTTGGCCAGGGCTTTCCTGGCTGAGGACCTTGTGGTTTTATTCGGAAGAAATGCAAGTAGCACTTTGATAAAGCTTTGTGCCTGGCTGCTGCCAGCAGAGAGGATGGCCTGTTTCACAACAGCAGGATTGGGGTCTTTCATGTGCCCTTCCAATACGGGATAGAAAGCGGAAAGTTTTCCATAGCCGATAGTTCGTGCGATCATAATCTTGATCGACTGCAGATCTTTTGGATCATTCAGTTTTTTCGATAGGTCTATTTTTTTCTGAAGCCGATCCTCGAGATTAAACATTTCCTGCATTTCTTGGTTATCGCAAGCTTCCGTTGCCAGGCCTACAAGTGCAGCACCGCTGACGGCCGGGTCTTCATCCTGCAAATAGGCATTGATCACGTCCACGCGGTTTTGTCTTGTTTGAGCCAGCAGACTGGAAAAGGCTCTGGATCTCACCTCATCGTCAGGATCTTTTAATAAAGGCTCAATCAGGCTGGTGATGGTATGGTCAGTATGATAGTAGAGGCAACGTAATGCTGCCTGGCGCACCAAAGGAGATTCATGCGTCAGTAGCGGAATCGTGTCAGGCATAAGCTTGGCATCCTTGCTTTCTTCGATCCTCGCGAGCAGATATAGAATTTGTTTAGTGGTCCCTGTCTGGAGTGTACGTCGGATTCCACCTACAATGGAAGTGGCTGTTTGACGGAATTCATTATTTGCGGAAGCCTGTATGTTCATACCAGCCCGTTCTTCAAAGGCAAGAATGTATTCCCTACGCAACCGAATGGCGAAGTATATCCAAAGGAAAATAAGCAAAAGGATCATGGCGCAAACCGCGCGGACGGAAAGATCCAGGCCATTGACCAGGAAGATGAGAATAATGCCTCCGATGCCTGTAGCTGTCGTGTCCACAAAGACATCAATAAACGTTTTTACCTGATTTTTGATCGCCATCGGAATAGGCAGGATGAGTAATTCAGTTACAGCCTTATTAATCGATTGTTTCAGCGAGATATCCATCACTTTGAGGCTTGTTCCGGCCCAGAGGATCGGTGTATAGAGCACGGCTGCTGCACCGGCAAAGAGAACCGCCGGAGATATAAAAAGACTTCTACCGACGCCAAGGGTAGCAATTACGCGCTGGGTGACTAGCAATTGAACACCCAGGGAAATCACGTTGGCGGTGGAAAACCAAAAGCCAAAAAAGGCTGTGAGTTGCTCAGGGTCCTGTATCCTGTGAGATGCAATGGAGCTAAACTGGAATTCGATTAATTTACTGACGACCACACTGATACCCATGATCAGGGCAAGAAATGTCAGATGTTTTGAATTACGGATAAGGAGAAGGGGATACTCATGAAGTGTTTTCGTCTGCCTCTTAAGGACATGCCGGTTAAATTCGGGTACAAAAGTCAACCATATCTTTTGGTTGACCATCATGCCCACGATCAGCATGGCGGAGGCAACAAATAGGAGATTTTTTCCATCCATCAATGGGGCAAGGGCAGAGGTGATGTAGCCACCGCTGATGCCTCCGGCTATTGCACCTGCCCCGATAATTCCGAAAAGCCTTTTAGCTTCCAGCGAACTGAAGACGAGATTGCCCAGCAGCCAGAATTGCGACGTAGTGATCAAGCCAAACAAGGCCACACCGATATAAAAAACATAACTCATCCAGTCTCTAAACAGGTCCAGATGAAGCAGAACAGCAAAGGAAATCAGAGTGATGATCGAGATCATGTAAGTCCGCACCATGATTTTGCCCAACGGCAAGCTGTTCAGCAACCGTGAATAAGCAGTAGCAACAGCAAGGGCAGTCAGTGCCACCAGCAGAAAGACGAGTGGTAATTTATCTATCCCGGCCGTGGACAGAAACTGAGCATTGACGACTGGCTTGATGATCCAGAGGCATTGGATCAACAGGAATACATTAAACTGCATGAGCAATACACGCCGGAACTCACCCACTCGGATGTCAAACATCCGAAGGACGAAGTCTTTTCCCTTCGACAGCAGCGCTTCAAACATATGCGGCTGCTAATCTAGCCCTTTAGGACCAAGACAGTATCGATTTTCAACATTAAATCGCGAAGGATTTTCTCGCCATTGCTATCCTGAGCCAGAGCGACTACAATGTAGCGGCGGGTCTTGTCCCATACCAGCGCTGAATCAGCGTGCCAGTTTTCCCAGGTGCCGGACTTGCGGTAAACCTTGGCTGTAGGTGCTACGCGATCGAGCACGGAGACGAACTTATGGTGAAGCTGCGGGTCAACTAGCATCTGAAGCATGTCTTTTGACCTGTCTTCATTGACTAATTGACCGAAGGCGAGCATGTAATAGTATTTGCATACCTGCATGACAGAGGCAGCATGACTAAGCCCTTTTATCGGATCGCCAACGCGTGTTCCACCACTGCCATATGGCTTTCCTACCCATAGGCCTCCGCCATTATTTTTATCATACAACTTATAGCAAGGATCTTGCAGCACTTTTGAGATATAGTCAATACCGACCCGGTTAAACATACGACTAGCTGCTTCATTGCTGCTCTTTGCAATCATCATCCGCATATCCGCTTTTACTTCGGGTGTTTCTTTTATTTTGCCACTGGCAATGGCATCTTCTGATGCAAGGAGGATGGCAATCTTTGGCAGGCTGGCAGCATACACCATATTATTTGGGTTGATCGCCGCAAAACGAGAATGCATGGGATCCTGCATATCAATAATGCCAATACTCAGCATTTTATTTTTTGAAAGTTCAACCCACCTAACATCAGTGCTCAGGATCCGTTCCAGTTTTTGCTGCAGTTCTGCATCCTGTAATTGCTCCATAGGAATGATAGCCTCAGTAGGTACATCCAATGGCAATGTGCTAATATCCACTGTTGGTGCGACAACGATTTCTTCTAAGATGCTGGCTGAATAATCAGTAAGAATGTTTGTGTTAGCTGAACTCCAGGAAGTCAGTGTAAAGAAGAAAATAATCAGGACTGAACTCAAAGAGTAAAGGATAGAATAACCGGTTATTTTCTTCATTCGGTGAGGTTTAGAATGTGTGAACTATGTAAATCTAACTCGTAATTGTGTAAGATTAGTGCCTTAAGCTGGAAAATATACCCCGGTTTGCAGCTTATTAACACCCTTTAACCCATAATTGCCTGATTATGGGGTATTTAACGCTATAAAATTCTGTATTTACCCAGGGTTTACCCTGAGCATGCAATTAAATATAGCCGCTGGCTTGGTGTCCTCACCACCGGCGAAGGGGTATCCCGCTGGCCGCTGGCTTGCTGTCCTCACCACCAGCGATTAGGATTCCGGACAGGAATGCCAATGCAGGCATCCAGGTGGTTGTTGGTGAGGGCAGTTCGACGGGCTCACTCCAGCGCACCAACAACGGCTTTGCGCCTGCAGCGAATACCGCAATCAACTCCCAGACCTGTCACACCTCTCACGGTCTTCCCGCTGCCACATTTCATGATGGCGGGATCTTCGCTGCGCTTCGACACACTTATCACGACCTCATATCTTCCTCAGGGTGGATCAAGTGCTTATACTTGTTGTACAGAAACGAAATAATCAATAGTAACACACCCAACGAAACGAAAACAATTGTTTTGGCGATGGTATTGAGATGAGAAATGTCATAGACAGCCAATTTGACGAGGGTGATGGTAAAAAGAATAATTGCCCCAATACGAAGGTGTCTTTTCGCTTTCCATATCCCCAGGGCGATGAGCCATAAAGCATAGATGCCCCAGATAATACTCAATCCTAGACGGGTGGATTCAGAAAATTGGAGGACTGCCATCCAGGTCAGCCACTCATTGCTGATGACACATACAACGACGAAATGGAAAAGTAAATCATATAATATGCGAACGTTTTGCATGCGGGGTTCCGGTTCATCCTGTTTTAAAATCAAATGCAATACGTACACCATTAGTCCCGCAAAGACAAACGATACGTAACGGATGCCAATATTAAAAACACTCCTGGTATAGTACTCGGACAGATATTGATTGAGGTAATCTTCGCGAAGTTGATTTAGCGCCATCAATCCTTCAGTAAGGAATACGAGGATACAAATGAACCCAAAGATGAGTGTTGTTAATTGAAGCTGTCTGCTTCTGATCAGCTTCATATTGATCAACGCCAATACAGATAAAAACAGGAAGGAATAATCGAGGTTCCATAGTCTCTTGAAGCTGACCAGGTCCTCGTTCCAGTAACTGCCTCCATACTCATTTCCTTCAGGTGTTATGGTCTTGGCTGAGTCAAGATACAATTGGTGCCAGTACATGGTGATTTCAAGGCTGAAGGTGTAATAAGTTGTGATCAGTAATATGGCTGGGATCACAACACGCATGAGATCGTCAAGTGATTTTTGATTTGTCGGAGTAGACACATCATCTTTTGGTTTGTTGAGATACGTGATAAATGCAAAGGCACCGATAAAGAATATTGATGTTAGAAAGTTGATATTGAACAATGGGGTAAGCCTGGTTTCGGGTATGGCTGGAACGTATTGGTTGTATACGAACATCCAGTCACCGACGATACTTGCAAAAGCCAGCAGCATGAGTGCATACGATATCTTCTCATAGATGGGATCATTCCGCATTTTCCCGATCCGGAAGAGTAAGGCTGCTTCTCCTGCCCAGAGTAGTGTGACCCAGCTGCCATCTAACTGCACAGGTATAGCCATGGTTATAAAAACCAGTACCAGTCCAGCGACCATAGAGAATAGATTGCGGTCGGCGGCCTTTTGCTGATAGATGAATAGGGTGACCCCAAGGTGAATGGCTGCGTTACCTAAGGTAAACAGGCCAAGAAGTTGGCTGCCATCTATATGGTGATCCAGAACAGTGTACCCCAATCCATAAAAGATAAAGGAATTGGAAAGGATCAGCAGGACATCATTGGCCTGGAATTTTTCATGGTGGCGGAGCTTGTAGGAAATAAAAATAAAATAGAACGTAAGAAAGAAAAGACATGCAAAGATCCAGAAAATAGAAAAGTGTGTGTCAGCCTGATATTCTGTGAAATACCATAAGCTGAAGATGATCCAGGTCAGGATGAAGGATGAATAGTAAAGAGGTTTCCAGTATTTTCGGACAGAGATGATCAGAACACCAATATTGATGATCGCCATGTAAGTGTAGAGCACCGTCACATTACCAGCGTTTTCACTCAGTAGGAACGGAACGGCATAAGCACCCACCAGGCCGATATGAGCTATGACCTGTCGGTTGTAGTTTAAGGCTGCCGCAATGGTCATGATTGTAAACAGTGCCATCAACATGAATGCGGCTACCTGGGGAAACAAACTGTAGAAACTGTAGGCCGCATAGGTGATAAAATACAGGATCGCTATCGCTCCGCTGACCAGTACCGCGCTGAAATCCGTGTAGGCTCTCTTTAATTTGAAACCGAAACCAAGGAGGCCAATACCAATTGCGTATCCAAGTAAAATCCGGGCAAGTGGACTGATCAGGTCATGATCGATCGAGTACTTTGCACCAATAGCCACTCCAATGATCGTGATGGCAATGCCTATTTTGTTGATGAGATTGGAGCCGACAAACTGTTCAATCTCTGATTTTGATTTCCTGGGTGGCGGAGTGCGAAAAAAAGGTATATCCGGCGGTCTGCTGATGCTTTGGGGTATTTGGGTCGCCGGTGGTTTTGGAATAGGTAGATCTTGCGTAGTATTCTCAATAATAATGGATGGGGGCACTTGTTGTCTGATCTTTTGTTCTTCATCTTGTTCCGACGGCCATTGCAGCTTTATTATTTCTTCTTGCAATGCACTGATCTCTTTTGAAAAAGAATCCTGACGTTTGGCCAAAGCATCTAGCTTGTCAAGTAGGAGCTGAATGGCCCCATTGTTATTTATCATGTCCGATCAGGTTAAAGTCAAAAATTATCACTAGTAAATGTAATTATCTAAATGGTTAGCTATAATAAATAACTGTCAACAGTCAACAGTCGACTGTAAACTGTCCGCATCCGGCTTTCAGCTTCCGCTGGCCGCTGGCTTGGTGTCCGCACCACCAGCGAAGGAGAATGCCGGTGGCCGCTGGCTTGGTGTCCGCACCACCAGCGATTATGATTCCGGACAGGAATTACAATGTAGGCATCCCGTTGGTGGTTGGTGAGGATAGTTCGACGGGCTCACCGCATCGCACCAACAACGGCATTTGACCGGGTATCTCGGTGGTTGTTGGAGAGGACAGTTCGACGGGCTCACCGCATCGCACCAACAGTGGCTTCGCGCCTGCGGCATGTATCGCAATTATCTCTCAAACCTCTTACGGTCTCACACTTCTCACGGTCTCACATCCGTGGACGTTACCTGGTACATCTTCCATAACCCTTCTTTCTTCTTCCATAATTCCGTCCAGGCAAACCGGGTCGTGTCCCTGATAGGTTCTGTTCCGGAGACATCATTAACGACCACCAGTTTTTGGATAAGAATCTGTGCCATTGTGGCGTCTTCAGAGATTGAATACACCGGTGATTGTATATCCTCCCATTTGAAGAATTCGACGCCCTCAAAATACCTGATGAACCTTTCAGTCATCTGATCTTTGGTAAAATAACTGACCTCGCCATTCTTGACTTGGGTAAGTGTGTCATTTAGCATATTGACGAGTGGGGCTGGTTCTTCCTGCAGGTGGGCTGTTTGTTCTTGTTTTTGCAACGATGCAAGCGCTTCCAATTCTTTGGAAAGGTCTGGCTTTGGCTTGTTGCAGCCAGGCGATATCAAACTTGCATAAAGCAGGCAAAGGATCAATGGGTAGAAATGCGGAATATGTTTCATCGTTCCCAAATGTAGGGCGTTCAGTGCAATTTATATCGTTCAACAAGGTGTAGAAGAATCCTGTTCAATGGAGGAGCTTGATATCCAAGGTGGATGGTCTAAGAAGGCTCACCTGTGTGTTTGCAACGTCAGATTTATCCGCTGTGATATGCCAATAGCATTAGACAATAATTCACCTAGAAACAGTAAGATCGCTTCTTTCATATTTTGTAAAATGAAAGAGTAGGAAAGAAGTCTAGCTTTTTAATATTTCACAAAAGTACCCAAGGCTCTCCTGTTAAGGTAAGTCGAAGTGATCGTGTAGAATCCAGCAGCCAAGGCACTGATATCAATGGGGGATCCATCATATTGACGTTGAACCACTATTCTGTTATGGATGTCTGTGATGCGAATGAGGCTATGATCTGATCCATTCAGATGAAGCAGGTTCTGAGCAGGATTTGGATAAAGTTGAAGCTGGAGTGGTTCTATCCCAGAGGTTCCCGATGGTTCCCGGAGTACGCGTTGAATAACGACTTTTGCAGAACCGGAAACTCCGTGGGCTGAAACCAGATATTGGTTATCCTGCGTAAATTGGATATTCTCCATAAATCCTAACGCCGGTGATGCGATTTCTGTAAACACTGCGTCCTCAACATGGTACAGTTTGAGGATTCCATCATATCCACCGCTTACAGCATAGCCTTGCGTGGTGTCAAAGTCGATGGAGTAGTTGTAATGTGGTGATGCCTGAATGGATGCAATATGGGAAAGGGAAGTCACATCAAACACCTCGATACCGCCATTGGTATATCCGCCGCCAACCGCCAGACGCAGTACTCCGTTTTGTTGGTAGAAGGCATTGGAAAAAGTTCCTCCGTTTAAAGGAGTGTAAAGTTGAGTCACAACACCGGTCAGGGTGTTGATGATAAAAGCATAATCATTTTCATACCCGGCATTCAGGGCCAAATATTCCCCATCGGGTGAGAAATGAAGATCCAGGTATCCGCCTGCATTGATGGTATCTGGTATCATAAACGCTCCCAGCAATGTGAGTGCACCGGTAATACTGTCATAGTCAAAGGTCTCTACCTGCCATATATCGCTGTTGTTGTGCAAGACGGCTATACTTGATTTGTCCGCTGACACAGTAAAAGCATAGATGTCAAATTGTAAAAGTGTTGTCACCTCAGGCAATGTAAAATGATCCACTTTATAAACGGTGGTATTGTTCCGGTAAAGAATTTGATTTTCATGTATAAATCTGATGTCATAGTGCAAATTGGTGCCGGGTATTTCAGCCAGAATCTCATCGTGCAGGAAGTCATAGACCACAAGCGTATCTCCAAAGGGTGTGCTGCTAACATTGCTGTAGGCAATTAATTGATGGTTGCTATCGAAATAGGTATCCAATGAGTTGACAGCATAGTTATTGTGTTCAATGGTTTTTACGACTTCCAGGCCGGTAATCTCCTGGGCATGTATTGACAAAAAGGGAAATAAGATAGCCAGGATTCCAAAACGCAATGCCCGAAGGTTATGGATCGTCAAGGCGGTGGTGAAATAGCTGTGAAAAAGAGTTTTGGAAGACATGATGGACCTGAAATTTGATTATTCAAAGTTAGGCCATTTAGATGAATCGAGCGTAACCGATCGATTATACCTGAAGCGGTCGATTTGGATGATTTACTTGCCTTCATACACCATGGGGATAAATAATTTCATTTAATTTATTGCTGAACTTTTTTTATTAATACAATTATTTAGTTTTAGGTAGCTATTTGTAACAATTAAACCCAACTAACCAAGTCACTATTAAATGTAAGAGGCAATATGCCTGGTTCGCCAAGTCCTGTCAGTTCAAAAACATTTATCATTGGTGGGATTCTAAATTTGTTAGTCCTTCAAATTGCAATTTGTCCATATTGAATTAATAGAATTATAATCCATTAATTAGTAGGCAATTATGCTTAACTTTTGAAAGCCTGTTCAGCCTTTACCTGATGAATATAGGGTGTTATTTTTCGCCTAACGCTGGAAATCAGGATCCATCCCCTTCCTTCTCAGCCCCGCCAACTCATCCGCCATCAGGATAAACACATTCCAGCAAAGTCCACGTGTCGAAGGCCACCAGCTATCTGTCGTGGTCCATTTGGTGGGGATAAACTCTTTGCTGAACGGCCATTTGGGATGTAGATAGATCTCCGCCCATGCTCTGTTCTCCATCAGCGGAGTTGCTTTGGCCCACCCATGTTTTAAACCAACTACATAGGCGCAATACTCCGCCCGGAACCAACTCCCGCCATTGTAATAATATCCATCACTTTTGCCGTTGCTGTAGTTCTCTTCACCAAATTTTTCAAAGGGCTGGTAGTCTCCACTGAGATAGGCATAGCCTGGATCTTCTTTGATCAAACGAACACAGATAGGAGCAGTTGTCCCATATTCCGGATGTGGTGAGTTCGATACTTTGTTAAGCACAGGTATCAGATCCAGATGATTTCTAACCATCTCATCAGTCAGTATGGGACGGTCAAATAACCATAGGGAAAAGAACTCCGGCTCAAGGTCTGTCAAGGTGATAATGTCCGGAAAGTTGCGATCAAACAAAAGGTGTTTTCTCGCTGTATCATAAAAGTTACGGTATCCTTCTTCAGCTTTGCGGATATAGGTTTCGGAAATATCAAATCCCAGTTCTTGAATAGTCCTTAGGGCAATAGCAAGCATGCCTTGATTTACTGCGAGTCGATCTGTTTTGGGATTGAAGTCAACTATATCCACCTGGCTTAATGAAAAGTGCGACGAGCATAGCCCATTCCGGTCAGGATCAAATTCATTCAACACATAGGCAACAGCTTTTTCGATTTTCTCTTGCGGTAGTGTGACATCAAATCGACGTTTGTTGAGCATCGCCCAGATCAGCCATTCAATAGTGGCTTCATTGTCCTTGGCTTCTACAGAACCCATACGCGGAGTGATGATCGTACCGATGCAACCTTTTGGGGTTTGTGTTTTGCTCCACTGTTCCCAAAGGCTCAAGTTGATTTCTTTGTTGTACGTAGCTACTCCTGCAAAAAATGCATCCCGGTTATACATGTCCGGCGCATAGTTCATGTTGGGCACATTAAATGGCGTCATGTCGTTGATGTCCGTGATCCAGGTGAGCATGTTGAAATTAGCATACACCAACTTTTCTATCAACGAACCCTCAAAGCCTTTTGCTTCTGCTAATCTCGACTGTGCAGAGATCATAAACTGCTGATGGGATACCCATGGCTCTGCGAAGATGTATGTGGTTTTAACTTTCTTCTCGCCGATGGGAAGGATATTGTAAGGCTCTTGTGTTGGTGTATGGGCTATGAATTGCAGGTCCTTTATCTCCAGCTTGCATTCTTTGCCAGATTGCGTGCCAATAAACATAGATACGCTGTCATGTTCAATATACGGAACGAATATGCTCCCTTTAAATTCTGTCCATTCATTTTCAACAGCAGGAAAGTTGTCAATATACTTTACCCCATATTCTAACTCGATTGTTTTCTTCCCGTTCTTTAGTCTGAATAGTTTCAAAGCCACAGGCGTATTTCCTTTGCACCAAAAGGAGATAGTATAGACGCGTTGATCTTCAAAGGGTGCAAGCAATTCTATTCCGGCCCGGCCTCCAGGATGGCCTTTGATGATCAAAACATTTCCTTCTTTTTTTACCTCTGCATTACCTTCTGTGGTATAGGCATCTGGCATTTTAAGGATGGTGTCTATTCCGGCATCCAGATTGTACATTTCACCAAAGGTTTGTTTGATGTAATGATTGCCTTGCATCCTGTCTGATGCAGTAGCAACAGAAAATAAATTTGGATCAGGTAGTTTCCGCATACCCACAAAGCCACCTCCGCGTCCGCTAAATCTTCGTCGTGTATTTCTAGTGTATTCATTTTTATAGCCAGCGTCTGTTAAAAAACCCACCGCAATATTTTTCTTCGTAATGAAACCTGCTGCAGGATACATTTCATGCACCAGTCCTCCGGGAAAACTATCATATTCAAAGGTGACAAAGCGCTGTGGAGTTTCTGCCGGCCTGGAGGATTCCTGAAGGATGTACATCATACCAGGCATGGAGGGCTGAAATAATTCAACGGTCTTTTTAACGATGTTAGCATTCACCACCTCATACGTCACACGCACAGATAGATTGGCATCAAATTCAGGGATATACGATTCCCGTTGCAAGGTGAGGTGGCGTAGATCGCCTGTCCATGATTGGCCTGACCAGTGCGGAATTACAGCCACAGTGCTCAGGTCATTGTTGTAGAGTTGAAGCGAAAGTTCTTCTGTATTGGTCACCAGTTCTTGAAGACCATCACAGATGTCCACGTGATAACCTGTCGCATCATCACCAACAATTTTTAAGGATAGCTCCTGTGCTTTGAGAAGTGGACTTTGGCATAAAACGGCCAGACACTGTAATAACAAGGCAAGGCCAGATTTACGAATAGACATGGGAAGGAGTTCTATTCCTAAATGTAACGCTATTATTTTTGAACGTCAGGCAATCGCGTCACATCTTCTATGTGCACCAGGGTGAGCAACCATTTTCCATCAGCTTGTTTGCCCCAGACCAGGCTGTAATTGCCTCTTTCTTTGAGTACCGGGCCATTGGGAATAGTGAGGTCCAGTGTGTAAGTGCCGCCGTCATAGGCGATGTTTTCACTTGCGTCTTGTATCACGGAAGTAGTCTTGACATGACTTAATACTTTTACGCCACCACTGATCCAGTTTTTAGAAATAGCTTCTGTCCCCTTGTGTATGAGAGAATCATTCATGACCATAGCATCCGGTGCGAGCGTGCTTATGATAGCTGCTGAATCCTTGTTGTTCCATCCTGAAAGGAATAAAGCATTGAGGGAATCTACGCTGACGGCCAAGGACGAAGTTTGTTCACTATTGGGTTTTTCAACACGAGCACTACACCGGATTAGGGTAATTAGAACAAAAAAGAAAATCAATGATTTCATTTGGATCAGTTTTATTTATAAATCCGTAAGCCTGCCATGACCATCAGTCATTGGCGATTTAAAAATAAACTCTTTTTTCCACTAATCAGCATATTCCTGATATTATGGAGATGAGAGCGTGATCCGACCGCAGTGTCTTTTATTCAATCGCATGTGCAACAGATTGATTATTTGATAAAAGGGCTTACGAAGGAATCTTGGTAGGCCCTTTGGTTTCATCATACTCTTTTTTTATTACCTTATATTGAAACCAGAGAAATGCTAGTATAAAAAGTCCATAGAGGACATAAAGTGGTCGGCCGACGATATCTCTGTAGGTATTATAAAATGACACATTGTAATATTGACAAAGATTGTGAAAGGTGGCCAGAAAACTAGCTACGATGACAAACCAGACCATCACATATCCCAGGTGGGCGGTGAATACCTTTTTATTTACGGGCATTTTATATAATAGCCTGTGTAATTTTCCTTTCTCATTAAAATAGAGCTGTGAAGCAAAGTCGAGTAGTTTTTCTGGTTTGTTGATCATGGCCAATGGACGGTAATGAAACAGATAGTAATAATAGCAGGCTAGTATGAGCGAAACAATGATCACATTGACGATGATTAATCCTGTCCAGCCAACGCCCAGAAAACGGGTCAAGGGATTCGTTTCACCGGCCATGCCTCCAGGCTCAAAAAACCAAAGGCTCGTGGAGTAGAAGTCACATCCTCTGGCGAAGAGGAGAAGAAAGGTGACCGTGATAAATTTGAGTTTCATAAGAGTACCATTTTATTTACATTTTTTACTTTATTGTTTGTTGAGCCAGATCAATCCATCACGCGTCATTATTCACTCTTGATTGCTGAGCGTAGTCGAATCATTATTTTTCATACTTCGACTACGCTCAACACATCGCTCTTTACTTTTTACTCTTGGTTGCTGAGCGTAGTCGAAGCATTACTTTTCATACTTCGACTCCGCTCAACACATCGCTCTTTACTTTTTACTCTTGGTTGCTGAGCGTAGTCGAAGCATTACTTTTCATACTTCGACTACGCTCAACACATCGCTCTTTACTTTTTACTCTTGGTTGCTGAGCGTAGTCGAAGCATCATTTTTCACTCACACCTGGCGTCGTGATCTACGCTGCGCTTCGATTTTCACTCTTTGCGCTTCACTACTTTCTACCCCCGCCCCCTAAGGTGCTCTAACACGCATCCTTTAGCTTGCAATCCTGGGGGCGGCAATAAGTCACTTCTATAATAAGTTTAGGAGGGACGAAATGACAAGATCGGCCTTTTCATTCACGCCTGGCGTCGTGATCTATGCTGCGCGTCGATTTTCATTTTTTATTTCTCAGGTTGGTGAGGTCAGTCGAACCATCATTTTTCACATATTTTACTTCCCCCTAGTTGCTTCAGATACTTCTCTGAATTAGCTTTCACATTTTCGGCTGGATTCAATGTTAGCGATTTTTTAAATACTTTGATTGCATTTTGTTTATCCCCCTTAATAGCATATCCTTCTCCAAAACTATCCCACGCATTTGCACTCTCCGGATGTCTGTCTGTATTGCCTTTGAAAGCTTTGATAGCACCATCCAGATGGCCGTTATTGAGCAGTTGATAGCCATAAGCGTTGAGATCAACTTCGTTGGCAAGGGTCATGGCTTCTTCCTGCATTTTATCTGCTTCATCCGTTCTTCCATTTAATCTGAGTAAGGCTGCTTTCGTATTTAAGGTCGTGAAATTTTTATTGAAGACTACAGCTCGTTCTGCCCAATAGAGTCCACGTTCGGTATTGATTTTATGCTCAAGGGAATAATTTGCAGCGGAACTCAATCCTTCCCAGGTGAAGCCCATCTCCCCTTTCAGTTGTTCCTCCGCATTTGCCATGACAATCTCTTCTACAGCAAATTCGATCTGTACAGGAAATTGTTTTTTCTCCCAATTGAGTACCAGTTCAGCCGAATTCGCACCGACATTGATAAATTCATACGTCAGCATTTCTGTCATGGCATGATCACGGAGCTGGATATTTGCCCTGCATAAATCATTGGCAGGTTCATAAAAGAAATTTCCCCAGGAGTGACTGTCTTTGGACAGGATCACCTCACCGGTATTGTTATTGTTCATGGTAAAGAATAAACCATAGCGTCCGGCAGGAACCATTTTCCCTTCTACCATCGCCGCATGAGAAAATTCAATCACTGTATTTTCATTAGCACCCGCGCGCCATGGCGCAGGGTGTGGGCTTCCGAAGGGTTCAACATTCCGGCCATAAGGAACCAGTTCGCCCCAGACAACACGCCCTTTGACCGACGGTCTTGAATAGTTGATGCTGACGGTGGATATTCCGATCGTTTGTGAAACCTCGGCTGCGGGGCTGGGTGCTCTTGGCGTCGTTATCGTCTGTGCCAATATAACAGTGGACATACTCAGGAAAGAAATGGCTACGATTAGCCGGAATGTAAATGCATTTTTCATGATGATTCGATTTTAGAATCTGAAATTGCGTAACGATCCTTTCAGAAAAACCCAATTGGCCAGATATTGGATGAACGTTCGTCTAAGCGGGTACGCTCCTATAGCTGGAATCGACAATGTCAGCGGCGTATTGCATCCGCCCCTGGATTTCTTTTGTCGGATGGATATCTGGGGACTTAATCATTGTTCAGGATCAATAGGATGATTTCACCGCAAACGAAGATTCCCTGTTTGGTGAACTTTTCAAACGGATCGACTTTGAGGTAACCTTCTTCCGATAATTCCATAAATTGAATAAACCATCAAAATGTCTGCCACCAAACATACAAGATTTCTCCTGATCGGCTTGCGAAGTGGAGAATGTTATAACTTGCCTTTAAGTTATAGGCATAAGCATATGAAAATGACGTTGAATATACTTCGACACTGGGTTATAGTTCCAATAGTTCTGCTGGTCGTGATACTTTTTCCTGTTAGATCCTTTGCACAATGGACCCTATTGAATTCAGGAACTGTTGAATCACTCAATGAAATAGTATTCCCTGCCCCGGATACCGGGTATGTGGTAGGAGAGAATGGGACCTTGCTCAGGACTTTCAATGGAGGTGATGAGTGGGCACTACTCGATGTTGGAACACCAAAGCATCTGAATGATATCTTTTTTCTCAATGCACAATCAGGATTTATTGTAGGGGATTCCGGACTGTTTTCATTTACATATGATGCCGGCGAACATTGGCAAACTACCTATCTTCTGCCGAAGCAATCAGTTGATTTGAGTTCGGTTTGTTTTACATCACCGCTTACCGGGTATGTGGGCGGTCGGAGCAATATCAATACGGGCGTTATTCTTAAAACGATTGATGGTGGGATTACATGGGAGGAGACGAATACACCTGATTCTTTTCTTGATATTCAATATAAACGGATTGTCTTTCCAACTCCGGATATCGGGTATGCCCTGACACGGGGAATGTGTATGAAAACGATAGATGCTGGTGATCATTGGTTTGTCACTGATACAGCACTAGCATCCTCCGGGGGAATGTTTAGTATTTTGGAAGATGCTCATTTCTTTTCAGCTGACACCGGTTATATCGTGGGGTGGTATAATGGATTTAGTGGCTATACCCTTAATGGTGGAGAAGCATGGATGGATCAATTTATTTCCAATAATCAATGGTACGGTATTGATTTTCCAAGCCGGGAGATTGGCTATCTGGTAGGGTGGGGTCAATTCATGAAGACGGTGGATGGTGGGCAGACCTGGGAGGATGAAACATCGTCACTCATTAATTCCAGTTCGATCTATTCTTTAGATTTTACTGATGATCATACTGGCTATGCATGTGGAGCGTATGGTGTCATTCTCAAAACCTCCTCTGGTGGCACAACACAAACAAAGGAGATAGGTATAGCATCTGAACTGATGGTTTATCCGAATCCCACTTCCGGATTATTTCAAATTGAATTGAATAAAGAAGCGGGCATAAACGATAATCTGCAATCAGTGATGGTATATTCATCCCTGGGCGAAAAAATCATAGAAGTACTTTATCCTCCATTGCCGGCCATGATCAATCTAGGGGATCAGCCCGGAGGAGTCTATTTGATTGTGGTGGTGACGCCGCAGAATCAATACGCCACCAAAGTTTTATTGCATTAAAGTGAAGGGCTTAATGGCTTATGCTTAATGGATCATTGGACAGCATACCTTATTAATGTTACACTGGGTATGAAATTCACTATCAATTGCTGTCTGATATGACTACTTATTTGATTGGAAATCTGGTGTAAAGACTAGGGCTTATTTGCCATATCCTCTAGAGGTCATCAGGCCTCCAATCCCCTCATATTTAAAAATTTACATATATTTGCAGCCGTGGCAACCCTCTGACCACACCTATTTCACACCTAATTTCAGTATTTATCCAAATGAAGTACTTACTACTTACCACCCTCATGCTTGGAAGCCTGCTACGTTCAGGCGCTCAGGATCTCGGATGGACAGCCCGTCTTGGAGGGACCAATTTTGATCATGCATATGCCGTGATGGCTGATGATTCCGGAAATGTCTATACGACCGGTTCGTATGAAGGCATTTTCGACCTCGATCCCGGACCAGGATTTAATGTGTTCGTTTCTGCAGGAGATGCAGATGTCTTCGTCAGTAAACTTGATAAAGATGGCAACATGCTTTGGGCATTTACTTTCGGCGGCACTGCTGAAGATTACGGTGAGGCGTTATCCATTGATCAGGATGGCAATGTCTATGTAACAGGGTATTTCAATGGCGCATCAGATTTTGAACCCGGATCCGGAGTCACAAGTCTTACCTCAGCAGGTGATTATGATGCATTTCTATCCAAATTTGATGCAGATGGCAACTTCCTGTGGGCTATTCGCCTCGGAGGTACAAATGCAGACCAGGTAAAAGATATGACCGTCGACACAGCAGGAAATATTGTATTGGTTGGTAACTTTAATGGCACAGCTGATTTTGATCCCGGAGTCGGCAATTTCAATATGACCTCAGCAGGCGGCAATGACATATTTATTGTCAAAATTGATGGGTCAGGTCAATTAGTATGGGCTAGTCGTTTTGGAGATATCGGTCATGATATAGCACGTGGAGTGGCCATTGATTCGGATAATAATATCCTTACGACGGGTCGTTTTGCTGCAACAGTAGACTTTGATTTAGGTGCCGGGGTGGCCAACCTCATTTCCAATGGAATGGAAGATGCGTTTATCTTCAAAATGAATGAAGACGCTGATTATATCTGGGCAGTCAACATTGGTGCAGGTCTGCTGGATGAAGGAACAGCGATTCATGTAGATACGGCAGGTCGAGTATACACTGCCGGATATTTTGAAGGAACTGCTGACTTTGATCCTGGCGTGGGTGAAAATACCATGACTAGTTTTGGAGCTGAAGATATTTTCATTTCTGTGCTTGATGCAGATGGACTGTTTATCATGGCCAGGCAAATGGGGGGCGCAGGACTTGAAAAGGCACATGCCATTGATACCGATACGGCGGGCAATATCTACACTTCAGGATATTTTGTTGAAGAGGCTGATTTTGATCCGGGCAGTTCCGATTTTATACTTACGTCTGCAGGAGGGCTGGATGCCTTCGTTTCAAAACTAAATGCCGATGGCGAGTTCCAGTGGGCTGCGCAATTTGGTGGACCGGGAGAAGATCGCAGTCTTGATATGGTCGTGGGTGATTCTGCATTCGTTTATATATCGGGATATTTTTCAGGAGCCGTTGATTTCGACCCGGGAAGTGGTGATTTCACACTTACCTCTTTCGGTGCAACAGATGTGTTTATCGTTGTCCTTGAACCCTGCTATCCGACGTATAGCGAGATCAGTGTTACAGCTTGCGATGGGTACGCATCACCTGATGGACTTGAGTTGTGGACCATATCAGGTACTTATGTAGATACGCTGGTCTTGTTCGGTGGTTGCGATAGCATCATTACCGTACAGTTGACCATTATCAATAGTACTGCATCTCAAATTTCAGCAACTGTTTGTGACAGCTATACATCACCGGATGGGCTGGAGACCTGGACGGTTTCAGGTACTTATCTCAATACGCTGGTGAATAGTGTAGGATGTGATAGCATCATCACAGTCCAGTTGACGATCCTTAATAGTACTTCATCTGAAATAGCAGTTACCGAATGTGACAACTTTGCCTCACCAGACGGATTGGAAATATGGACTGAATCAGGAACATACCTGGACACCCTGATCAATGCGGCAGGATGTGATAGTATCATTACCGTCCAATTGACGATTCATAACAGCACAACTGCAGAGATCTCGGTTACAGCTTGTGAAAATTATGATTCTCCTGATGGGCTGGAGACCTGGACAGTGTCAGGTACCTATATGGATACGCTCGTGAATGCCATCGGATGTGACAGTGTAATCACGATACAACTTACCATATTCAACAACACTGCTGCTGAGATCACCGTCGAAGCTTGTGAGAGTTTTCCAGCACCCAGTGGTCTTTACGTGTGGACTGAATCCGGCATCTTCAATGATACTATTCCAAACGCCGGAGGTTGTGATAGTGTCATCACCATAAATCTGACGATCAATCTAAGTACTTCGTCCACCTTCGATTTAACGGCATGCGATAGTCTCGTTTCACCGGGTGGACAGGTATGGATATCCTCAGGTGTTTATCAGGATGTTATCCCTAATGAAGCCGGTTGTGATAGTAACATCACCGTCAACCTGACCATCATCAATAGCACAGCCGCTGAAATCACCGTGATAGCTTGTGATAGCTACAGTCTGCCTGGTGGCACACAGACATGGACCGAGTCAGGTGTCTATGTAGATACCATACCAAATGCAGTTGGATGTGATAGTGTAGTCACGGTCAACCTGACGATCAATATCAGTCCTTCATTGCAGATCACTGTTGAAGCTTGTGATAGCTACACCTCCCCGACTGGTGCACAGACCTGGACGGAATCAGGCATCTACCAGGAAATCGTACCGCTGGCGGGCGAATGTGACAGTATCATCATTGTTGATCTGACGATCAACCACAGCGATACCGTTGAGCTTGAAGTCTCAACTTGTGAAAGTTATTTATCACCTGATGGTACGGAGACCTGGACTGTTTCAGGTACATATCTTGACACCATTCCGACCGCTGCGGGTTGTGATAGTTTTATGACTATTGTGCTGACCATCCTCACACCCTCAGCTTCAGAAATTACGATTGCAGCATGTGATATTTTTAGCTTGCCTGGTGGCACACAGACCTGGACGGAATCCGGAATATACCTTGATACCATCCCCAATGCTGTCGGATGCGACAGCGTGGTGACGGTCAACCTGACGATCAACATTAGTCCAGGATCAGAGATTACGGCTGAAGCTTGCGACAGTTATACATCTCCAAGTGGCGCACAGACCTGGACTGTATCCGGCACTTACTATGAATACATACCTGTCGGTGGAGAGTGCGACAGCATAGTGACTTTCAATCTGACCATTCTGCAAAGTACATCGGCAACCGTAGAGGCCATTGCTTGTGATCGTTATATATCTCCGGATGGTGAAGATACCTGGACTACATCAGGTATTTACCAGGATACAATTCCTAATGCTGCCGGATGCGACAGTGTGATTACTATAAACCTGACTATTAACATAACGCCTTCGTCAGAGGTGATTGTTGAGGCATGTGACAGCTATACATTGCCAGGAGGAACACAGATCTGGACGGAATCAGGAACTTATCAGGAACTTTTTGATGTCGTGGGTGAATGTGACAGTGTAGTGACAGTCCAACTCACCATTTATAACCAAACGACATCTGATCTGACGGCATCCGCTTGTGATAGTTACCTCTCACCCAGCACGAACTACCAATGGACGGAGTCGGGGTTTTACTTTGATACGATTTCAAATGCCGCCGGCTGCGATAGTGTTATCGCCATCGATCTGACGATCATCAATATCGATACAGTTGTCACAATGGATGAAACCCTTCTGACCGCTGCCATGGTTGGAGCTACCTATCAATGGATCGATTGTGATAATGGAGATCAGCCTATTGAGGGTGCGACTGCACAACAATTTGCAGCCGTTACTACAGGTAGCTATGCAGTCATCGTTTCTTCAGGTGGGTGTACCGATACATCTTCCTGTTACCACGTCATTGTGGTTGGAACAAAAGATGTACAGATTCTTTCTGATTTGAAATTGTATCCAAACCCTGCACGGGACTATTTTGTCATAGAGCCTGGTCTACTGATCGGCAATGGTGTGATCACTGTATCTGATCTGCAGGGGCGTGAAGTGTACGTGGCTCCATATCGTGGAGACGAGAGGGTAGTGGTTTCGTTTGAGGGGCCATCAGGGATGTATGTGGTGGCATTGACAAACGCAGCATACCGCATCATCGGCAAGGTGATGGTGGAGTAGAAGTGGAATTGTTTTATTCGCTTATGGTGAAGTAGAAAAGTAAAAGAGGTGCAGATGTTATCTGGACCTCTTTTACTTTTGAGTGGGGTAGATTTAAGTTCATTCTCAAAGAGGATTGATTGACAGGATTCGATGGAATTACTGAGCCAAGACCTTGCGCAATACGCTATCTTAAACCTGGGTTTTGACAAACCCTGCTGGCGGCAATACCAACATGGTCAATACAACCTTTAAAGCTTCTATTTGATACTCTTTACAACCGTTCAGATCTAATTCCGTATCCTTTAACTTTGCTCTAATCGTAGCCGGGTTGATGATGGAGATCATAAACGGCATGCACTGTATGATACCCTCCATCTTGAAGGATGTTGATCCACCGGCAAACCTTCCTTTTGTCATTCTCCCTTTGATGCCTATCACATCAAAATGACCGGCAGTCAGAAACAATTGAAAGGTAGCTGCAAAGGATTGCATCTCTTGCTGACTGGATGGATCCTTGATTTTAAATTTGTCGACCGCTAAGGAAGTCACTGAGTAAATTTCTCCTTTCGTCTCCACGCCAATGACTCTGGCCTCATCACCTTTTAATTCAATTCCGCAATATTTCATGATACAAGATTTTCAAGACAAAGGATACCCCTGGATGTCAAAACGTGGTAATCTTTTTCAAGATACTACTCTTTCTTCAATCGTCGTGGTCAGATGGAGGTGAGTGAAGGAAGCGAAACGGGAATTTTAGAGAATTAGCGGCCTGAAATATTTGCAGTATCCGAACCTACACGTTTTGGTCATTCAACACCATACAACTTGAATGATGCTCTTGGTAAAAAAACTTTTCTCCAGGTGTATATTTCACACCAAGATATACATCCACCAAAACATCTTCCATTCAGGTAGGACGACTGCATTGGGGCTGTTTCATGCTGAAGTCCCAACAGGAGCAATCATGAAGTACCTATAAAGTAGATGCTGCTTGGATCGATTTAAGTGTATTTACCTTACCAAGGGAGTTCTCCATTGCTTTTAATAAGCGAAGGAAAAGTCAGCAGAAGCCAAAGTATCCTGTTGCATGGTGAGAGAGGAAACCGGAACGAAAACGGAAAAGCTGATTCGTCTGGGTGATGCTTTTGATCCTGCATGTGCTTAGAAAATATCTTGGTAGAATTGCGTCATAGGGCCCAATCCGAGAATATCACCACGCTCACACAGACACCCACCCACTCTGGATTCCATGCTAGTATCAACTGGCGGAGCTGCCTATTCGATTGGGTGCTAGCGTTCTCGTCCATCGTGCATGTAAATCAATGTCGTTGTTGAGTTGTCGTGTCATGGAGTGAAGGCTGTGCGTTGCTTTACTATTTTTTTTATGAAGCGAGGAAATATTTAAAAACAATTTTCTCCTGTGTTGGATTTGTAAGCTCTTTGACAAAGCTTTTGGTTGCGTGTTTGCTAGTGAAGCTTTGGCAATGTGCTTGCAAATTTTTGTGGCTTTTAATAATTTAATGTTAGTCCTGCACCAAAACCCATATCACTGTCGTAATGAGTCCGAATACCCATATTTTTGTTCACAATATAACGTAATTCCACCATAAATTCTTTGTCAGTATTGAGCATAAAACCTGCTCTAAGTCTTTTTGAAATTGGAATATCTTCTCGTATTAATTGCAATCGTACATCGCCACTGTGAAAAACTTCGGTTTGAAAAATGATCAACATGGGTAATGTATAATTGAACCCTAAACTCACTAAATTACGTTTGTCTTTGGTGTTGGTCTGACCAAATATATTTTTTTCCTGTTCACCAATTTCTATTTTTCTATATCGCCAATCAAAACCGATAAAAGGCATTAACCATTGCATTTGTCCAATATAGCGCCCTACGTGTGTTTCTGTTTCGTAACCGTGCATAGGGTTGTAACCCAAACGCCATGCTGTGCCTATACTCCACCGTGTATTTTGAAACATAGCTATACCATCGTTTCCGTTGGTGGCAAAGTCATTTTCTGCCATAAAATGAAACTTTCGGTCATCGGCAAACAGATTGCGTTGTGCTAATTTCGGGTTTGGGATTAAGGGATTTGGTGCTTGATTTTCATAGGAAAAAACCCTGCCCATTCCACTCATCATATGATACAGAATATGACAATGAAAAAACCAATCTCCTTCTACATTCGCATTAAACGCTAATGTATCAGTTTCCATTGGCATAATGTCTATGATGTTCTTAAGTGGAGCATAATCGCCCTGCCCATTCAAGACGATGAAATCGTGACCGTGCAAGTGCATAGGGTGGCGCATCATAGAATTGTTGTATAAAACCAGTCTGACGTTTTCTCCTTTTTTAATCAGTATTTTATCAGCTTCCGAAACAACTTTATTATCCAAGCTCCAAACATAACGGCTCATATTTCCGGTGAGTATAAAATGCAGCTCCTTTACCGGAGCCTTTGCTGGAAGACTGGTTTTAGTGGTCGACTTTAGCATGGCATAATTTAGGGTAGTAATGTCAGAAAGGGCATTTGAATTATATTTATTTTCGGAATGATGAGCATGCTCATTTTTCATGTCCATCTTATCCTTCTGATCACCTTTTTTCTTTTTTAATTCGCCTGTAATTTCAGGATACATGACCACATTCATATCCATTTGGTTCAAGCTCATTTTCATTCCCATATCGTCCAAATCGCCATTCATTTTCATCATATCGTTCATCATCTTCATCCCTTCAAAATATTTCAATCGGGGCAGTGGCGATTTGAGTTGTTTGATGCCATTGCCAATATAAAGTGAAGCTGATTTGGTGCGGTCTTCGGTAGTTGCTAAAAATTCAAAGGCTATGTTTTCGGCAGGAATGGGGACAACAATGTCATACGTTTCAGAAGCAGCAATTAATAATCTGTCAACTGCTATGGGCTCTATATCATTGCCATCACTTGCAACCACCGTAATCTTTCCCCCTGCATACGTAAGCCAGAAATAGGACGAAGCACCGCCATTTGAAATGCGAAGTCTTACGTTGTCACCTCCTTTAAATGGTTTGTCGTCAATGGATTTTAAATCTGTGTCTGGGCGTCCATTTATTAAAATTTTATCATAATACACATCACTCACATCCATTGCCATCATACGTTTCCATTCATTAGTCAATTTCGTTTTGAAATGACCTGCTTTTATAGCTTCGGAATAGCTCTGTGTTGCATTTTTTTTGATAGCCGACCAATCATTGGCGCTGTGTAACATACGATGTATGTTTTCAGGCTTGAAGTTTGTCCATTCGCTTAAAACAATTGGTACAGTCGGCAAATCGTCTATGCCTTTTCTAAAAGAGGGGTCACTTTCTTTTTTAAGCATTATAAAATTTCCATACATACCTATTTGCTCTTGCAATCCTGAATGGCTGTGATACCAATGGGTACCGTTTTGGATAATTGGGAAACGATAAATATGCGTGGTATTGGGTTCGATAGGCATTTGGGTTAGATTAGGCACCCCATCTTCTTTATTTGGTAAAAATACCCCGTGCCAATGCAAGGATGTTGTTTCCCTGAGTTGATTATGAACGTGAATTTCTGCGGTATCACCTTCAGTAAAAACCAATGTAGGCATTGGAATTTGTCCGTTTACCGCTATAGCTCTTTTTTCTTTACCTGAAAAGTTGACAATAGTATCTGTTACGGTTAATTCATATTTTACCATGTTTTGTCCAGCAATCTTACTGGCAAAAATCAATAGCAATAGGGTAAATACGGTTTTACTCTTTTTCATTCTCTAATCGTTTAATCATTGCTTTCATTTCTTCAATTTCTTTTATTTGAGCGCTAATAATAGCCTCTGCCAGTTTTTTAACTTCCGGGTCTATCAGAGCAGCTCGTTCACTTGTCAAGATGGCAATAGAGTGGTGCGGAATCATTGCTTTCATCCATAAAATATCGCCTACAATTGGTTTTTGAATACGAACAAGAAATAATGCAGCGCTAAATAATATAATACTTCCAAGCACAATCGCTATATTTATTTTCTGGTTTTTATACATCCCCAACATAAATAGTAACATTATGACTGCCATTGCAGAAATACCTAAACACGTCATATAAAATCGTGTAAGACTAAAATATACGTGGTCTATGGAGTAGGTGTTTAAATACATTGTCATGTACATTGCAATGAAAGAAGCACCCAACATTAAAAAGAACCTGGTGTATTTATTGTTTGCTTTGTGTCCGGTTGAATTTTCCATGGAGGTGTTAATATTTGTTAATTGTTTCTACTGTTTTGCCGCAAGTCAGCATTTGCGAACCGTAGTAAGGATTTTTGACTGCACTTTCTTTGCTCAACCAATTTGCGCCTTTGCCATCATTGGCCATTGGGCAATTTTGGTAATAGATTGGAGTATCTTGTTTTGATACTTTTAATAAATCATAAATATTTTCAGATAGGTACATAAAAGCATTTCGTTGTTTTTCAATGGAGGTGGAGGTGTAAATCTTGTCTGTGTTTGATTTTATACTATTCATTACGTTCATCCACACAGTATGTTCATCGGTTGAGAGTTTCTCCATTTTTACTTCATTAATATTTGTAAGCAAGGCTTTCGCTATTGTAGAAGCTGATTTTTGTTCTGATTTTACCAAGGCATCTTTTAAGGAAAAATAATTGTCAAAAATCGGTTTTAATTGATTTACTTCTTGTTCCTTTTCAGAAGGGGTTATAGGGGGGTGCATAGTATTTTTTTCTACCATCTCATTTTGTACCATAGCTGATTTGTTAACTCTATCGTATTGACAACATTCGGGAAGTTTGGCATACACGTCATCAGGTGTAAGAAATTGGTCGCTGTCATATCCAGCTAATGCAATTCGCTTCAAAATTTCAGTTTGGGTAGTGGTAGTCGAGTCGTAAATAAGTATAGCCATTTTGGTATCTTTATTCCAATCAACGTGTGCTACTTTTTTCAGGTTTCCCACATTTTCTATAGTTGTTTCACACATACCGCAGTTGCCGTATATTTTGATGCTTTCGGTTTTAGCATTTTTTACCTGAGCGTTACAAGAAAAGAATGGAAGCAACAAGATAAGTGCTGTCGATATTTTTGGTATTATGTACATAATGATATATTTATTGTTTTAACAATTCAATTTTAAATCCTGCATCATGCCCCTTTGCACTAGTTCTTATTTGATAATTCCACCGGCGCACACGGGGAGAATTTCGTCTTTGTTGGTTGTATCAACCTCCCAAAAGCAAAGGCCTGCAGTTTCATTTAGGATAGGTGTTACTTTTGCCATACATCCATAGCAGTGGATGCCTGCAGTTTCGGCTATTGCTTTGGCGGTAGTTTCATGATCTCCTGTGAGCATAGAAACATCAATACCATTTATTTGTAGTTTGCAATATCATTTTTTGAATTTGGCTTTTCTTGCTCGGTAATGGCATATACAGCTGATGACTTTTTATCTGCCGAAAAAAATAAATGGTGGATTTGGCTTCTTGCCCCCGCTGGTCAGCTTTTTTTAATATGATTTCTTCAATGGAAATCCTCTTTACTTTAAATATAAATTTATGGCCTAATAAAAAACGTTTACCTTCAAAAGTGATCTTTACTCCTTTACTTACTCCTATCCATAATAGCGGTTGGAGCTGCCAATCCTAAAGCTGCAAGAGGTTGATTATGAAAATAGCATCCTTCCAATACCCCGCTTAAAGGCAATGGAGTGATTTTCTGAGTCCAGATTGCAATTGAATTAGTGATAAGGGTTGGTAAAATTGAAAGTAAGAGATTATGCATTGCTTACCTTCATTTTATTTTATGCGTTTGCCTCTCCATAAATAAATAATAATGAGTATTACTACAAGTGGAATAATCCACATACCCCAACCCATCCCAAAACCCCATGAATTATCGTTCATCATTTTAATTATCTTTTCTTAACCAGAAATGAGATGTTATACAGAAATTGGATTTCTTAATTCAGTTATGGTATAACCCGTATTACTCAACGCCTCTTGCAACTTATCTGCTTGAATTGCTTGCGAAGAAGTAATTTCTGCTTCCTTCTTTGCCAAGTCAACGTGTACAGAGATGACACCTGGAGTAGCGGACAATTTATTTTTAACTGTTGTTGCGCATCCTCCGCAACTCATTCCACCAATGTGGTAAGTATGCTTGATTGAATTTTCCATGATTTATAATTTATATATTATAAGGGTTCGATTTGGTTTGAGCAAAAATATTTGTTGTAATAAAGCAAATTACCATCAAAAGCGTTCAAGTAAACAGGGCAGAAATTATTTATTTGGTTCTTATTCTTTAGGATATTTCGAATCTGAAATATCCTTATATGTACTTTTGTCTGTTTTTTACTTTCGCGGTTACCAGATGTGTTAAAAGCCTGTGGCACAAACATAAACTCTTCTATTTATGGGAGCTTTACACAATTTGGGAATTAAGTTACAAGATTCACACATTTGAGTGGGGTACGAATTGACTTGATCGTTGACGAAAACACCCTTTCATTTTTTCTTGGGCTGGCTTGAGTGTGGTAGAACATGGAAAGTGTGTTTTGTACCTTGGTATATAATTTTTTTGGAGCAGGGATTCATTTTTTACTATTTTTATTTGTCCGTATGCCGTTCAAAGGGTTGTATCTTGGTGTCCGTCCTGGCCTAAAAAAAGTTGATTATAAGGTAGTCATTCTGTTGACGGACGGATGTTAAATAGTTGCGCATATTCGGATCAGGCGAGGGAGTTGCGCCCTCAGTTAATGAATGAGATAAGAAAACTGATTTATACTATTTACGTTTTAAATCCTCAATTGAAATTCTAAGTGCAATTATTTCTTGTTTCAATTCCCCTACATCTTTGACGCCAACTAGAGGTGCATCTTTTTCTTCAGCATCCCGACCTATAAAAAATGTCGCAAAGGTAGCAGTGACATATCCGAAAATAGTGTACCCAAAAACGGCTATTAAAAATGCAAGCCCTCTGCCTTCAGGCGTGGAAGGATTAAATTGATTACCTGCTGTTATAACCCGCATGGCTGTCCACCATAAAGCCATAGCGTAACTATCAAAACCTGGGTTTGGATTTTCAAGTGCATACATACCGGCTGCACCTGCAAAAGTGACTATAAGGGTAATCATAAAAACATAGCCAAAGGCTCTCCTTTTCATTGTCGCCCCCAGACTTTTCATGCTTCTGTTTAAAGAAGAAACAATTCGGACAAGCCTGATGCCTCTTAACCCTCTCAGTAAACGAACAAATCTAAAAATACGAAAGACCCTTAAAGCAGGAATAATAAGGGAGATAGCTGTTAACCAGTTTTTTTTAAAAAAATCAACTTTAACCGGTGCTAAAATAAATTTGATTAAAAAATCAAATATAAAAATAATCCAGATTGCTAAGCTTGAATACTCTAGTGGTTTATTCAAGCCGTAAATCAGTTCAATTACTAATAAAACCAGCCATATAAAGCCTAAGAAAATCATAGGAGCTTCTAAAAAGTTTTCTACTGAAGTAAGAAGTTTTTTCCTTTCGTTAATGAGTTGGTCTTTCATGTCTTGGTGCAAATTTAAAAATGGATAACCTTACCTGTTGTGCCGCATTAGAGCTGATTGTAAAGCTATTGAATACTGAAAAATTTTATGTTACCAGGAAGTTTGTGTCCTGTATATTGGCAAAATTACAGCTCTTTTGCAGGTTGACTTTGTGTCAAGATGGTGTGCTTGCAAATGTGTTGCAATGTGCATTGGCTAATTGGTGGCTTTGAATTAGTGCCCTCTTTGAAGTAGCAGGGTATGTCCAAAAGGTTTGCCGCTGACGTTTTGCAGCTACCCGAAGGTGGCGATTTTCAAACTCTTCATTTTCAGTTAACCCCGAACTTGGAAATTAGCTCAAAACTTGATTTAGCCAATGAACCGCCACTTTTGAGTAGGTGCTGTGTGTGCCTTGATTGGTAAAGATAGTTCATTCCTAGGGGGTGAAAGTCTCTTAAACGCGGGGTAATGACCCGAAGTATTTGTAAGTCGCAAAGCTTGCCTTGAGCGGTTTCGAAGGGTGGTTTGGGATGACCCATGCACTGTGACCTTTGCCATGGGCTTTCGGCCACCGAAGGAAAAAGTCCTTCGCTAAAGCTATGGTCTTCAATGTAAGCGAGACTACAAAGATCGGTATTGATACATCGGCTTCCTTAGTGTAAACGAGGCAGGAATTAATTATGGCATGACTGTAAGATGTCAGAAATCAGGATTTAGAACTTTCTCCGTCTGGGAATTGACCATTGCCATATGTTAAGCAAACCCACACAGATACCTACGCTCACTCTGAATTCTGGATTCCCCGCCAGTTTTCGATAGCTATCGGGAACTGGCGGGACCGCCTACTTAATTATAGTTGCCGTAAAAAAGCAACTATATCTTTTTTCTCTTTCTCGGTTAATTTAACTTGTTCAATGATATTGAAAAATTCAACAACATCTTCTAATGTTAGCAACCGTCCATCATGTAAATATGGCGGGGAATCTTTAATGCCTCTCAATACAAAAGTTTTTATCATTCCTTCGGGTCGGATAAACTGTCCGTTAATGGTTTGGGATTTATAGAAGCGTTCTACCTGTAAATCGTGCATGGAGTTATCGGTATAATAAGGTGGCACATGACAGCTTCCGCATTTTGCTTTTCCGAAAAATAATTTTTGTCCGTTTAATTCGGATGGTGTTGCCTTCGTTGAATCGAGCATTCCGAAAATATCGAGCTTTGGGGCTGGGGGAAAATCAAGAATTTCCTGGAACTCTGCCATGAAATGAACCTGGCTTCCGCGCTCAAGCGTGTTTACTCCTTTTTTTGCAGCCGTTAAATGGTCGCCATCAAAGTAGGCTGCGCGTTGTTCAAATTCTGTAAAGTCTTCAACCGTTTTTAGCGCACGTTGCGAACCGAACAAACGTTGAATATTTACACCGCGAAGGGAAGGTGTTTCAATTCTGTTACGATTTGCTTGCGGACGAATGTCTCCGACTAAATGTATCGCTCCATTGGTGTGTCCGTTTACATGACAATCCAAACATGATACTCCTAAACTTGGTTTTTCGGTTTTCCGGTCGCCTGTGTTGTTAAATTGCTGCTGCGGAAATTGGGTGACAAGCAAACGCAGACCTTCTATCTGTTTCGGGTTGAGCAAGCCGTTGAATAAATCATAGTAGTTATCGACTGTTATCACTTGTCCCTGCGATACATCGCCTAACTCCTTATGGGTAGTCAGAAATACAGCAGGCGGAAATTCGGGAAGAAAATGTTCGGGGATGTCAAAGTCAAGGTCGAAGCGCTGCAACCTTGCCATGGTATCGGTTTGCATTTGCGGAAATATCATTCCTCCGACAGGATGGTTGGGATGGGATAATGGAAGATATGGAAAAATATTTTTTTCTTTTATTTCATCAGGTGTCATTGCGGCAAGCTGCTCCCATGTTACACCTTTTAGTTTTGCTGTAGGACCCACGGGAATGGGTTTTCCTCTGGACATAAAAAAATCTTTTGATACTCTTTTGGTGGTATCGTATCTTTCGTTAAGCAGCTGTCGCTGGCGTTTCATGATATCTGCTTTAGCCGCTTTATCTTTTGCCATGACAGTTTCAAGCGGTTCTTCCACAACAGATACATAACTGCTGCCGTGTTTCTGAATTGGCTTTTGTAAAATCTGCGCGGAAAAGAATACTACTGTAAGTATCAGAGATACTACAAGAAGAAGAGCTTTATTTTTTTGCATAAATAGTTTCATAATGTGTAAATTAAATGGTGTGAATTATTTATTTGAAACAGAGTATACATATGCCATTAGTCATATATTTAGTTCCGTTTTTCATAGTCATGTTTTTTTACAGCGGCATTGTCTTGCCATCTTTAAGGTAGTGGTAAGCCATTGGCTATAACGATTAGTATACCCGAGGATAGGCCTCATGGGTTGAAGGCTGTGTCCTGATATCTTATCTTAAAATTACTCATTTCATTTTAAATATCCAAGACCCGGCAGGCGGGTAGACCATGTGTGTGCCTTGAATGGTAAATTTTAGTTTTTAAGGAAAGAATTCCCAGAGGGTGAAAGTCCCTTATACGCTGGAGTATCGCCGCGAAGTACTTGTGCTGAGCGGAGCCGAAGCATTAGTAAGTCGGAAGGACTGCCATGAGCGTAGTCGATGGGTGGTTTGAGGTGACCCATGCACAGTGACCTTCGCCATGGTCTTCGGCCACCGAAGCTCAACAGAAACGAAATGCAGGTTGAGGTAAAGGGTGGATGGGCTGCTTGTGGATTGCTGGATGAAGTAGAGTGGTGGAAGGAGACGAATCAATAGTGAAAATTGAGGAAAAGTAACCACACGCACACAGACACTCATCCTCACTCTGAATCCCCCATAAGGATCAACTGGCGGGATCGCCTACTCGAATAGTGACTGCCCTTTCTAATATTCAATTATAGTACGTCAGTCTATAAAGGTCGGTTTTGGTGCGTTTACTTGGTAGCTCTTTTGCATTTTTTGTTTGGCCTTGTGTGTGGAAAAAATGCAAATGTGCTACCAAATGCGCTGGCTGTTTTCTTTTGTCTGCGCTAACTAAAGTCCTTTAAAAAATGGTCGTAAAGTACAGCTCGAAAAAAACAACGGACGTTTTTTTATCAATTTTAAAAACTCCCGAAGTCCTTTAAAAAATGGTCGTATAGTGCAGGAGCTTCCGTTGTGAAGGATGAGCACTCTATCAACTTTTTAAATCCATATTTTTTTTAGAGTACTTACAATTTCATGCTCTTCGTTTTCTACTTGAATAAGGTGAACTTTCCCTAATTAACAGGAATATAAATATCAAACGTTGCTCCTTTATTTAATTCGCTTGTTGCGGTGATGATACCGTTGTGATTCTCTACTATTTTTTTTACGATGGCAAGTCCGATTCCAGTGCCTCCATATAGTTCTTTGTTATGAAGTTTTTGGAACACTCCAAAAATGCGTTCTTTGAAATGGGGTTCGAATCCGATACCATTGTCTTTGACAACGATATGGCAATAATTTATTTCAGGTGAAAGTTTTTCGTTGTTTAATTTACTACCTTTTATAATACTGCTCTTTATTGTTATCTGCGAAGGTATGTTGGCCCGAGAAAACTTAAGTGCATTGCTTATGAGGTTGTATAAGAGTTGGCGAAACTGAAAAGGAATGATGTTGGCAGAGCAGAGGTCAACAGCCTCGATGGTTGCATTTTTATCTTTAATGCTGTCTTTTAATTCATCTTTTATATCATCAATGATTGTAATGAGTTCTGTTTTTTCAAATTTGCGCTCCATTTTGTTGATCCGGGAGAATGCAAGTAAGTCGTCAATAAGCAACTGCATTCTTTCTGCTGATGATTGAATCCGTTGGAAATAATCTTTCCCATTGTCAGAGAACGTTTCTTTATTATCTTTAAGAATGATTGAGATGAACGTTTGGATTTTTCGCAACGGCTCCTGCATATCGTGACTTGATATATAAGTGAATGCAAGTAACTCTTTATTTGCAATTCTTAATTCTTCTGCCCGTTTTTCTTTTTCTTCGTTTTGAAATGCCAGTTCCCTATTCGCAATGAGCAGCTCAGCAGAGCGCTTTTCTTTCTCTTCATTTTGAACTAATAATTCATGTGTTTTTAAATATAGCTCCACAAAAACTGCCACTTTTGCCTTTAATATTTCCGGAATAAGCGGTTTAATCATGTAATCAACTGCACCGGCCTGGTATCCCTTAAAAATATACGTAGAACGATCCATACTCGCAGTTAAAAAAATAATGGGAACATGTTTAAGTATTTCTATTTCGCGAATTAATTCTACTGTTTCGAAACCATCCATCTCCGGCATTTGAACGTCCATTAATATGATTGCGAAATCCTGTTCCCGTAACAGAATTTTTAATGCTTCATTTCCGGAATTTGCTCTTACAAAAGAAATATTTTTATCGGCTAGAATTAATTCCAAGGAAAACAAATTTTCGATCAAATCGTCAACCAATAAAATTTTAACAAGGTTTTTTTCTTTTATTTTCATTTTACAAATAATTTATCGGTGGTTAGTTACTTGTCAGTACTTTCGTATAACTGACAACAAGTAATTATTTCTCAATCATTTACTTAACCACACACGTATCAGTGATAGCAAGCGTTCTACATCGATAGGTTTAGTAATGTAATCGTTGGCTCCTGCATCAATACATTTTTGTTTATCGTCTTTCATGGCTTTTGCTGTGAGCGCAATTACAGGTAAATTTTTAAACTTCACAGTAGATCTAATTCGTTTCATTGCTTCGAAACCGTCCATTTCAGGCATCATTATGTCCATCAATACTAGATTAATATCCGGATGGTTTTCCAATATTTCCAAAGCGCTTTTTCCGTTTTCCGCTTTTAATATTTCCATTCCACGTTCTTTTAATATTTTTGATAATGCAAATAAATTTCGCATATCATCATCTACCAACAATATTGTTTTTGCATGAAATATAGTTTCTTTATCGTACAGATTATTTATAATTAATTGTTTTGATTTGGGCATATTGCTAATCGTTCTGTGAAGGAAAAGAGCTGTTTCATCCAGCAATCGTTCTTCCGACTTTACGCCTTTTATAATTATACTCTCCGCATATTTTTGAAGCTCATTGTTTTCTTCTTTCGTAAGTTCCTTGCCGGTGTAAACAATAATAGGAGGAATGTGATCGTCTTTTATTTTCTCAAGTTGATGAATAATGTCAAATCCACTCATGTCAGGCAAACCAATATCTAATATAATACAAT